>OQWE01000269.1_pt1 | contig 18200 bp, 19 predicted proteins | sample 1691591 | NCBI WGS metagenome assembly OQWE01 (sample SAMN03418265, study PRJEB22391) | human gut metagenome | biome: human-gut; feature: organic feature; material: feces | host: Homo sapiens | place: Tanzania | collected 2013-01
GCCATCAACGACGACCATACGCTTACGGCGCACGGATATACCGACAAGTTCATCGCTATCGGCTTGCCGTCGGCCTCGTAGGTGAGCACATGCTTCATAAACGCCGAGTTGAGCGTGGTGTTGTGCGACGCATAAACGGTGCGCGACGTGCCGTAGAACGCCATCGTTCCGCCCTTGTCGTTGAGCAATGCGGTCTCGCCGATGGTCTCCTCGCCGTTGTCGAACGGCATGATGTCGCACGAAGCCGTCACCCACAGCGGCATGTTCTTGTTGGAGAACGCGGCGAAGTCGCTTATGCCGAGCACTTTCTCGTGCGAGATGAGTATCTCGGAGCCGTGTCCGGCGTAATCCATGATGAGTGCGCCCTGCTGCTGCTGTTTCTTTATCACGTTCGTCACCTCGGGATAGGTGTTGCCCGTGGCGCCCGACTGCATCTGATAGGCATCCCACATCACCTTCTTCACCACGTACTGCGGATGAGCCGCCGAAACCTGGTCGGCTACGAGGTTGGCGTCGGTCATGTGCATATTATAGTCGCCGTCGTCGCCCATGAACATTATAGTGTTCTGCCATGCACCGCCGTTGCCGTTCTCGGCATAATTGATGGTCTTGTCTACCATTATCTTCGCTTCGGCATCGCTCACTACGGGGAATCGTCCCACGCCGATGTCGAGCTTGTCTACGTACATCGGTCGGAGACCCTCGCCGTCATCGAGCATGGCGTGGAAGCTGTCGTCGATGTAGCAGACGCGGCGGTCGTAAGAGTTCTCGCTCTCGAACGCCAGGAGGTAGTCGTCGGGGTTCTTGCCCGTGTTGTACGACGTAATCATGCGGTTGTCCCAGAGACAATCGCCGAAGAGCAGGAGATATTTCGGGCGGTCGTCCTCGCCAGTGGCGCGGTCGTAGAGCATCTTCATGTAGCGGCGGTAAGCCGAAGCGTCGGGTGTGCCGCTCGAGAACTCGTTGAAGAGTTCGTCGGCTGGCACGAGATTCACCTTCAGCGAGTCGTGCTGCTCGTGGAACGCCTTCAGACGCTGCGCCTGCTTCAGCAGTTTCTGCGAAGTGGGTATTATTATCACCAGGTCGGCTTGCGGGTCGGCATGGTGGTCCTGGTTCATTATGTTGTAAACGTAGGTCGGAGTCGGGAAACTTGCGGCTTTAAGGTCGGGCAGCGGGCGCGGCTTGTCCCATGCCATCGACACCATGTCGAGACGCATCGGGTTGGAGCCGCTGAGCACCGAGAGCTTCACCTTCGCCGTGCCTTTAACAGCAGGCACACGGTAGGTTCCGCGGCTCTCGCATCCGTAGATGAACTGGCTGTCGGAGTTGGAAGTCTGCAACGTGCCCACGACGGAGTCGTTATACTCCACCTGCACCTTGCAGTAGTTGCTCGACGTAACCACAACGTATAGGTTGCCCTTCGTTGCATTCGAGTTTTCGGGGATGTCTACCGTCATGTACGAGCCTTGCGACACCTGCTGCGCACCGAAGAAGTTGCGTCCGCCCTTGTACCATGAGAAGGCGTCCTGCTCGTGTATGTCGTGATAGAAGTCGGGCGACGGATAGAACGAGGCGACGAACGTGTCGTAGTCTACCTTCGCCGGCTCCGAAGAGGTGTCCTCGGTGAGGAAATAGTATCCGTAGTTGGAGTAGTAGTTGCGCGTGCGGCGGTCGGCGGTCTCGGTCTCCCACGACACGGGTCCGCGGGCGTAGAAGAGTCGCTTGCCGTCTACGTCGCAGGTGGCAACTTCCTTAAGGTCGTCGTGCTCGACGAGGTCCTTGGGGTCGAGTGTCTCGTTGATGAGATTGCCGCCATAGCCGTACAGCTTCACCTTGTTTATATCCGTGAAGCCTGCCTGACGCACGAGAGCGGATGTGAGCTGGTATATGCCCGACTCAGCCACGCGTATCTTCGCCCAGCGTCCTTCGCGCAGCACGCTATGCTCGGCATATCGCTTCGCAGCAGGCAGCGTGTCCCACACGTTCACCTTGGCGTCTGCACGCTCGCCGTACGCTGCAGCATTGCGGCGTGCGTCGAATTTGGCTCGTGACTCACGGCGCAACATGAAACTAACGAGCTGCTTGTAGCGTCCGTCGCGGAACACAACGGGGTTGACGGCTGCGAGGAGCGACGCCCGCTTGCGGTCGAACGTGACGTGTGTCTCCACCTTCGGCTCTGCGTCGGGCTGTTCAGCCACGAGGCGCTTGTAGTTCGCCACGTCTGCCGCCTTCATGTCAACATACTCCGGATATACGATGCGTACAGTGTATACGGAGTCGCGCCACGCTTCGGGCAGAGGCATGACGTGTGTGAACTGCGGTGCAGACAGGGTGTCGACACGCAGCTCGTCGGCTGTGAGGTGGAAGAACTGCTGGGCGCTTGCGGGTATCGCCGCGCAGACTGTCAGCAGCATTAATATGGTTTGGCGTAATTTCATGTCTTTTCTTTATTTGTTTCCACAAGTGTTAGGAACCGCGTTATCCAACGGATAGTGCCGTGTGTCCTACAAGAACGTTTATACTCCCACGGATTTCACGGATGAACACAGAAGTTTGGGTAAGTACACCCACGGAATTCACAGAACTCACAGAAGTTTGGATGGCTGCGTGGGCATGGCAGGGATGCCATACCCTCATATATCTGTATACATCTGTGACATCTGTGGGAGAATATCTTAGCAGTCCCTTCCGTGAAATCTGTGTATTCTGTGGGAGAACTTCCCCTGCAGTTCTACTTGCAGCTGAACTCAAGCACTTTGCGGTCTTCGAGGTAGCCCTCCAGCTTGTCGTCGATGTTCACCGGTCCGACGCCTGCCGGCGTGCCTGTGAACAGAATGTCGCCGGTCTTCAGCGTGAAGAACTGCGAGATGTATGCGACAAGCTCGTCTACACGATAGAGCATGTCGCTGGTGCATCCCTCCTGCACGGTCTTGCCGTTGATGTCGAGGTGGAAATGGATGGCTTGCACGTCGCGGAACTTCTCCAACGACACCCACTCGCCTATCGCTGCCGAACCGTCGAAGCCCTTGCACAGCTCCCACGGCTTGCCCTCAGCGCGCAACTTCTTCTGCAACTCGCGAGCGGTGAAGTCGATGCCCACCGTCACGGCGTCGTAATAGCGCGGGGCGAAACGCTCGGAGATGGTCTTGCCGAGGCGCGAGATGCGCACAACAAGCTCTGTCTCATAGTCGATGCGTCCGAGATGGTCGGGGATGAAGAAGGGCTTGTGGTCCTTCAGCAGCGCCGAGTCGGCTTTTGTAAAGATGACGGGCTCCTCTGGTTTATATAACGCACCATGCAGCTCTTTATTGTGTTCGAGGTAGTTCATACCTACAGCAAATATCTTCATAAGCTATGAAAATTAAAAAAGCCGCAGAAGGCTATTCACCCTCTACGGCTCCAATATTAATTATGCGTAATTGATTTCTCTAATTACTCAGCAGCAAGAGTGAAGCGCTTGTAAGCCTCGATCTTCAGATCCTTGTCCTGAGACTTGAGATAGCCAGCAACGTTCTGCTTAGCTTCGTCGCCGAACTGGAACTCCTGGTTAACGAGGCAAACCTCCTTGAGGAACTTGGCAACGCGACCCTTAGCGATGTTCTCGATCATTGTCGGGTTGAGCTTAGCTGTAGCCTCAGCGCCTACAGTCTCCTTGATCTCGCGGAACTTAGCTACGTCCTCAGCTGTGATCCAGCCCTTGCCCTGGTTAGACTCGATGTGGTCCTCAGAGTCGAAGTGGTTCGGGTTGAGACCAGCCTTGTGGAGAGCAGCGTTCACTGCCTTCTCTACGAGCTCTTCCTTAGTCTTCTCAACAGCTACCTTGAACTCCTCGTTCTTCACATCATCAGAGATTGATCTTTCGTCGAGTGCGAGCGGCTTCATAGCAGCTACCTGCATAGCGATCTTGTGACCAACCTCAGCGTTCTCCTTGTTAAGCTGCACCATTGTGCAGAGAGTGTGCTTGTTCATGTGGTCGTAAACCTCTACGTTCTCACCCTCGAGTACGCAGTAACCGTCGAGCTCCATCTTCTCACCAGTGATACCAGAGCGTGCTGTAACAGCAGCCTGAACGTCAGACTCGCCGAGAGCCAAAGCCTTAACCTCGTCGAGAGTCTGAGCCTTAGCAGCGATAGCAGCGTCGAGGATATCAGATGTGAGCTTGATGAAGTCAGCACCGTTAGCTACGAAGTCGGTCTCGCACTTGAGAGCGATGATAGCAGCGAAATTGCCTACCTTCTTAACGAGTACGCAGCCGTTAGATGTCTCGCGGTCAGAACGCTTTGCAGCGATAGCGAGTCCGCGCTCACGGAGCAACTCTTTTGCCTTATCGAAATCACCTTCTGCCTCTGTCAGGGCCTTCTTTACGTCTGCAAGACCAGCACCTGTCATAGCGCGAAGTTTCTTGATGTCTTCAATTGAAACAGCCATTTTTCTTAAATTATTAGTTATTGATTAATTAAATGTTGATTGCGTTTTAACCTAAAAATCGGAAATTCTCCATTCCAAAATCTTGATTTACGAATTAAAGAATTTCCGATTTATATGTATTATAGTTGCTTACTCAGCAGCCTCAGCCTCTTCCTTGCGAGCCTTGCGGGGAGCCTTGCCCTCCTTCTGCTCAGCAGCTGCCTTCTCGTCAGCCTTCTCTACCTTACGCTCCTCAAGACCCTCTGCGATAGCACCGCAGCAAGCTGAGAGAACTACGTCGATAGAATCCTTAGCGTCGTCGTTAGCAGGGATGATGTAGTCGATGTTGCGTGGGTCAGAGTTGGTATCTACCATAGCGAACACCGGAATGCCGAGGCGGTTAGCCTCCTTAACGGCGATGTTCTCCTTCATCACGTCAACAACGAACAAAGCGCTCGGGAGGCGAGTCAAGTCAGCGATAGAACCGAGGTTCTTCTCCAACTTAGCACGCTGGCGTGTCACCTGCAGAAGCTCACGCTTAGAGAGCTTTGAGAATGTTCCGTCGTTCATGAGCTTGTCGATGTTCGCCATTTTCTTAACAGCCTTGCGGATTGTCGGGAAGTTGGTGAGCATACCGCCCGGCCAACGCTCGATAACGTAAGGCATATTCACGCTCGCTGCCTTCTCGGCTACGATGTCCTTAGCTTGTTTTTTAGTAGCGACGAACAGGATCTTCTTGCCTGACTTTGCGATCTGCTTCAAAGCCTCAGCAGCCTCGTCAACCTTAGCTACGGTCTTGTGCAAATCGATGATATGAATGCCGTTGCGCTCCATGAAGATATAAGGAGCCATTGCGGGATTCCACTTACGACGGAGGTGGCCAAAGTGACAGCCTGCCTCTAACAACTGGTCAAAATTAGTTCTTGACATTTCTTTGTTCTTGTTAATTTGTTTACTTTCCTTTGAGTTAAATTGAACCAGCCCACGAGTAACGATATTGAGTTTTGAATTTTGAGTTTTGAATTGGTCGGCTTTGCCGATTTTGAGTTTTGAGTTTTGAATTATTATTCCAACTTCCAACCCCTAATTCGTAATTTCTCATTCCTAACTCCCAACTCCCATTTCGGTCTTGCGGGTTTGGATGCTAAACTTTGGAGATATGCTAAGCCACACATACATATATAAATAAGGTGTCCCAGCCATTCTCCATATTTTAACGCTTGCTGAACTGGAAGCGACGGCGAGCCTTCGGCTGACCCGGCTTCTTACGCTCAACCTCACGTGAATCGCGAGTGAGGAAGCCCTGACCCTTAAGAGTCTTCTTGTCCTCAGCGTCAACCTTTACGAGTGCACGAGCGATAGCGAGACGAAGAGCCTGGCTCTGGCCTGTGAAACCGCCACCGTCGAGGTTGCACTTGATATCATATTTCTCTTCCACACCGAGCAGGAGCAGCGGCTGCTTAACCACATACTGCAGAATTGCTGATGGGAAATACTTTGCGAGTTCTACCTTGTTGATTGTGATCTTACCGGTGCCCTCTGTGAGATAAACACGAGCTACGGCACTCTTACGGCGACCAATTGCATTTATCATTTCCATCTTCTATTCTTTATTTATACTGGTTAATATCAATTGCCTTAGGCTGCTGAGCCTCGTGCTTGTGCTCTGTACCATCGTAGATGTAGAGGTTGTCAAGCAGGTGACGGCCGAGAGGACCCTTGGGGAGCATACCCTTCACAGCGTGACGGATAATCTTGTCCATTCCGTCAGGACGCTTGCGGAGCTCTGCCGGAGTGTTGAAGCGCTGTCCACCAGGATAGCCAGTATAACGAGTGTAAACCTTGTCTGTTTCCTTCTTACCAGTGAAAACAGCCTTGGCTGCGTTGATGATGATAACGTTGTCACCACAGTCCACGTGGGGAGTGAATGACGGCTTGTACTTTCCGCGGATGAGCTTTGCTACTTTAGAGCAGAGACGACCTACTACCTGGTCTGTGGCATCGATTACCACCCACTCCTTCTTAGCTGTTTCCTTGTTTACGGAAATAGTCTTGTAACTTAAAGTGTTCATTGTTTAATTTAAAAATTACTACTAAAAAACGTTTTATTTTTGTTGCACGAGCGATTCACTAACCACGCCGTTTGGCCTTTTCTGTAACGAGCGCTATTAACACCCTCATGCAGGGGACTCTAAGTGTATCCCCAAATAATCGGTCTGCAAAATTACTCATTTTTTATTACATAAAGAAATCATGCTTTTAAGCAGACCGCTTATTTACATTTATTTAACAGAAAAACAATACATTAGCAACATATGCACCCTTTAGAACACGAAAAGGCGGCAAACCACGAGCACCAAGTGCTGCAATTTGCCGCCTTTAATATTTCTGTAGTAAATCCTTACTCGCCGAGGCTGATAGCCTCCTGAGGACATACGCTAGCGCATGTACCACACTCTGTGCAGAGATCAGGGTTGATTGAATACTTTTCGCCTTCAGAGATAGCCTCTACCGGGCACTCACCAATACATGTACCGCATGCGATGCAGTCGTCGCCAATTACATAAGCCATAATTAATTTCTATTTAATTGTTATTAATATTATACTACCTAAAATTAGATGATGCAAAGATAGCGTTTTTCTTCGAAATACCTACAAATAGGTAATACTTTTAACTTATTTATACATTTCACCCGTTTTTGCTATATCTATATTGCATTTTTGGCGATAAACAAAAGCAATAACATTGGCTTAATGTCGTTATATATAAATATGAGACTCGCAGCTATACTGATATTTTTAGCGGCTATGCCATCTATGTTAGGCGGCATGGTTCACGCACAGCAACGTACGGTACAGAACCGCCCGTATACCGACTTGCGTCCGTTTCACTTCGGTGTCGTAGTGGGCACACACTTGCAGGATATGGAGTTTACCAACGTCGGGCAGCAGACTTATATTGGCGAAGACGGACAAGAGCATCATGCACTTGTCACCGTCGACCAAAGCCGTTGGGATCCCGGCATCAATGTCGGAGTTCTCGGCGAAGCACGCCTTACAGAACATTTTCAGGTGCGCGTGGCACCGATGATGTATTTCGGCTCACGCCATATCGTATTCCACGACCTTAACAAGTTGGATGCCGACGGACGTGCCGAGGAGTCGCGCCAGGACATCAAGTCGGCTTACATTTCTTGCTCAACCGACTTGATTTTCGCCGCACCTCGCTTCAACAACCATCGTCCATACCTCATGGCAGGTCTGGCTCCGATGCTCAATCTCAACACCAAGCGCAGCGACAACCTGCGTCTGAAACGCTACACCATGGCAGTAGAGGCTGGTGTAGGATGCGATTTCTACCTACCTTTCTTCAAGCTGCGCCCCGAGCTGAAATTCGTCTACGCCCTTGGCAATTCGCTCGACACCAAACATGCCGACGAACTGCGCGACAAGAACATGCTCAAGTATGCACAGGCTGTAAGCAAGGCAAGCTCAAAGATGATTGTGCTGAGCTTCTACTTCGAGTAGCTTCTACCCTACTTGCGATTAAGCGATATGCCTACATCGCTTATACCCGGCAATATCTCACGCTTCATGTCGTGACGTACACGTATATGTATTGAGTCGCCTTCCTGCAATTGCAGTGCGGCTACGGGGAAACGGTACTGGTGGAAATTGACGCCAGAGCCCGATGCGTTGCCATGTCGGTCGGTAATCTTACAGTTCACCGTGTCGTTGATAATGGTATCTCTCGGATATATATGCTGCTCAACGATTAGTGTGATGGCAGTGAACGGATAGGCTTCGCTGGTTCGCAGTCCAAGCCACATATCGTATGTGTCCGTACCGTCAACAGGACGTATGTCGAACGACAGCGTATCATTTTTCTCCCACCCTGATATTGGCGTTGATGCGTAGCGGTCGTACACGAGCCGGCTATTGCATGCCGATAAAATCAGTAGCGACATCACGACCAACAGTGCAAAACATTTGCTATTCTTCATATTTCCTTCCAAGTATCTTTTTATATTAGCTTTATAAGCAATGACTATTAACGGAATGAGGGTGTGCCATAAAAAACACACCCTCATCCTATTTTATTTCTGTACATCAGCATTGGCCTGAGGCTGCTGCTTTGGCTGCTGTGCCTGCGGTTTTGCAGGATGCTGCGGTTTAGGTTGCTGCTGCCCCTGCTGATTAGCCTGCTGTTTTTGCTGCTGACCTTGCGACCTGGGCTGCTGTGGATGTTGACCCTGTGGTTTAGGCTGCTGACCCTGTGGCTTATGGTATTGCTGTGCCTGTGGCCTTGGCTGTTGCTGCATATCGGCAGGAGTCGGCTTTGGCTGTCGCTGTTCGCGCTGCTTCGGCTGCTTTGGCTCACGCTGCTGATTATTGGCAGGCTGCTGCTGACGATTCGGACGATTCTTTGCCTTCTTCTTTTTCTTAGCCTTATCAAAACGGCTGATGTCTGCATCCGCCAAAAGGTCGGCAGGACGGTCGGATGTGCTCACTGCATCTCCCTCGTCGAGCGCCTCAGGTTTTTCGCCACGACGGTTCATCTCAATGACAGCACGCGCACGCTCCGCCGTGATGGTGATAAGGTTGGCAGCTATCGACTTGTCTGTCGAATACGTTACAAGCCCAGCCAGAATGTCTGTCTTGAACAAATACCAGTCGCTGTCGTCGGTCTGCAATACAACATCGCGAGCCGGCATCTTGCGTCCAGCCTCAACATAGTCGTCAACCTCATAGTTGAGACAGCACTTCAGCTTAGCGCACATTCCGGCAAGCTTCTGCGGATTGAGCGATATGTCCTGGATGCGTGCCGCATTGGTGCTGACGCTCACAAAGTTCTTCATCCATGTAGCACAGCACAGCTCACGACCACACGGTCCGGTACCGCCAATGCGTCCAGCCTCCTGTCGAGCACCAATCTGTTTCATCTCAATACGCACGTGGAAGGTGTCAGCCAGAACCTTGATGAGCTGTCTGAAGTCAACGCGCTCGTCAGCGATGTAGTAGAATATGGCCTTGTTGCCATCGCCTTGATACTCCACGTCACCTATCTTCATCTGTAGTCCGAGGTCCTTGGCTATCTGACGACTCTGTATCATGGTGCCATGTTCGCGGCTCTTTGCTTCATAATACTTGTCCATATCAGTAGGCTTGGCTATACGGTATACGCGCTTTATCTCATCAGGCGACTTCAGATTGGCTTTCTTCACCTGCAGCTTTACAAGGCGTCCGGTCAGCGTCACAACACCGATGTCGTGTCCAGGGTTTGCCTCAACAGCCACGGTATCTCCTTTTTGAAGGTCAAGGTGATTGACATTGTGATAGTAACCCTTACGTGTGTTCTTGAACTGCACCTCTACGAGATCGGTATCCTCCTCGTTGCCAGGCACGTCATACAACCAGTCGTAGGTGTTGAGCTGTCTGTCCTGCCTGCCGCAAGCGCAGTGGCAGAGCCCGCGGTCGGTGTCGCGGGATATATGGAATTGCATGTCCTTGAATTCTTTCATCTATTTGCGTGTTATATATATTATTGATTGTAGAGCTATGTCGAAGAACACCATCTTTGAATTGGCGTTCTGTGTTATGTCGCGCAGTGCACGCTCGAACAACTCGCTAAACTCGATGATGTTGCGCTCGTTGATGAAGGGTGCGAAGCGCGACGCAAACTGTTCTTCATTGACAGTCATATACGTTAGTCGCGGGTCGTGGAAGTTGTACATGAAGTTCTCGCGTATCATACGGCTGAAGTACACAAGCAGTCGCTTTTGTTTCTCACGACCGAAGGCAGCAATGCTTTCGCTCCATTTTTTGAGTTCCTTGACGCGCTTGGCGTAAGCCAGTCGCATGAGCATCGTAAACAGGTCGAAAAACATGTTATTCTCATTGCCTGCCTGCAACGCTCCTGTGGCTTCAGTCCACGAGCCGCCAGAAATACGTGCTATACGATGTGCGAGGTCTTGCTCGATTCCGCATCGTGCCACGAGAGCCTGCTCTATGTCGTCGTCGGCTATGCGCTTGAAGTCAAATCGCTGAGTGCGGCTGCGTATGGTTTCGAGCAGTCGGCCCGGGTCTTCGCTCACGAGGATAAACACCGTCTGCGTGGGCGGTTCCTCAAGCAGTTTGAGCAGTTTGTTGGCACTCGTCTGGTTCATGCGTTCGGGCAACCAGACTATGCACACCTTATATCCGCCCTGACTCGACTTCAGACTCAGCTTGCGCGACAAGGCGTCGCTCTCGGCACCCGTGATTACAGCCTGCTGGTTCTCGGCATCCATCTGCGCCATCCATTGTTCGAGCGTGAAATACGGTCCGCGCATTATCATCTCGCGCCACAGACCGGCATAGTCGTCGCTCGTGGGCTGATGTTCCGACCCCATGCTGGGCTTCTTTATGGTGGGATAGCTGAACACAAGGTCTGGGTGAGTCCATTGGTTCAGCAGTCGGCTATGACCAAGCAGTTCCGAGGCGAAAGCCATGGCAAGCGCCATCTTGCCGCAGCCCGTCGGACCGCAGAACAGCATTGCATGTGGCACGCGCCCCTCGTCGATGAGCTGGCGCAACTGCCTTTTGGCCCCTTCCTGGCCTATCACTTCGTCAAACTGCATATCTTGAGTTTTGAATTTTGAGTTTTGAGTTTTGAATTGTTGCCGATTGCAATTGTGAGTTTTGAGTTTTGAATTGTGAATTATTGCGACTTCTATCGCAATTTTGAATTTGGAATTATGAGTTTTCGGTATTGGGTTTTGAAAAATTCAACATTAAATAATTCAAAATCGCAGGCAAAGCCGAGAACAATTCAAAATTCAAAATTCAAAAATCAACACTCTTACAGCAACCTCTTTGCCACCTCCCTAACCGAGTCGACAGCCGACACGGTGTAGAAGTGAATATTGTGAACTCCGGCAGCATATAGCTGTCGACACTGCTCGGTGGTCCACTCTATGCCCAACTGTCGGGCATCGTCGTCGGTCTTGCACTTGAGCACTTCCTGCGCCAGTTCCTGCGGGAGGTCGCAATGGAACGTCTTGGGCACTACCGTAAGCTGCGACAACTTGGCAAACGGCTTCAGTCCAGGAATGATTGGCATCGTTATGCCCATTTCGCGGGCACGCTTCACAAAGTCGAAGTACTTCTGGTTGTCGTAGAACAGCTGCGTCACGGCATAGTCGGCTCCGAGGTCTTGTTTCAGCTTGAGATACTCCATATCCATCTCGATGTTGGGTGCTTCTTCGTGTTTCTCGGGATAGCACGCCACACCGAATCCGAACTTTCCGCCAGGATTCTTTATCGGAGTTCCGTCGTTGAAGAATCCTTCATTGAACTTATTCACCTGCTCTATCAGCTCTGTCGTGTGCGAGTAGCCGCCTGGCGTAGGCACATATCGGCTGTCTTCCTTGGCCTTGTCGCCACGCAACAGCAGCAGGTTTTCAATACCGAGAAACTGAAGGTCGATGAGTTCATACTCTATGTCGAAGGCACTCGCTCCGCTGCATATCACGTGCGGGATGACGGGTATGCCGAACTTGTTCTGTATGGCGGCAGCTATGGCTACCGTACCCGGTCGACGACGCAAGCGCAGACGCTCATACTGTCCGCCCTCCACCTCACGGTACACATACTCGCTGTGGTGGGTGGTGATGTTGATATACGCAGGGTTGAATTCCTTAAACTTCTCTATCGTCGAGAACAGACGCTCTGTTCCGGTGCCCTTCAGCGGCGGCAGCACCTCAAACGAGAAGTGTTTGCTTCCGTCTGTGCTGTTCAGTATCTCCTTGATGTTCATTTTTCGTTGATGTATTGATTATCCTAAAAAACCTTGTGTATTTCCCTTTTTCTATTTCTTCACCGTGCTACTCACTGTGCTCCAGGCATAAGCCATCACAATGGCATATCCTACGAGCGGAATGAAGAACGGCAGCACGAAGTTGCCTGCATGGTCGGCAGCGTAGCCCATCAGCAGGAATCCGCATCCGCCTACCGGAGTCATCATGAGTATCGACGAGGCACTCTTGGTCAGTCCGCCGAGTCCGCGCAGGGTGAGTGCAAAGATGGTCGGAAACATGATAGCCTCGAAGAAGTAGTTCATCATCAGCGCTGCCATAGAGATATTGCGACCCATGTCGAGCAGCAGCACGGCAATACAAGCTACCGTACCCACTGCACAGATGAGCAGATATTTCTCGGCTGCTATATTACTCATCACGGCTGCACCAATGAAGCGCGCCAGCATGAACAGTCCCAGACCGACGGTAAGCACCGTAGAGGCTGTGGCTGGTTCCATCCATCCCTGTCCAGTGACATAGTTGATGAAGTATGAGTTGATTGATATCTCTGCCACCTCATAAGCGAGCAGGGCTGAGAGTCCGAATACGAAGCAGCGGTTCTTGAACAGGCGCGAGATGTTATGTCCGCCCTGCTGCGTCTCCTTGTCGTCGGTGTGCTGTATTTCGGGCAGGTTGACACGCGAGAATATAACAGCTATGAGCAGAACTATGGCACCCATAATAGAATAAGGTATCACAGCATTGCTTCCGTCGCCTGCCGATTCGCTCTGAAAGAGGAAGCTGCCAACAACGAGTGTGGCAAACATCGAACCTACTCCGTTGAACGACTGCGAGAAGTTCAATCGTGCAGTAGCAGTCTCTTTAGGTCCCAACTCCGTAACGTATGGGTTGGCAGACGTCTCAAGAAACACGAGTCCGCAACCTATGACGAACAGCGCCACAAGATATGGATAGAATGTTCCCGCCATTGAGCACGGAATAAAAGCCAGCGAACCAAGTCCGAACAGCACCAATCCCGTCACAACTCCGCGGCGATAGCCCATACGATTGATGAACAATCCTGCCGGAATGGCCATGAGGAAGTAGCCCATATATGTTGTCACCTGTATCAGCGACGACTGGGTTATTGTTATGTCAAGCTCGGTCTGAAAATGCTTATTGAGCACGTCGAGTATGGCGCGAGCAAAGCCCCACATAAAGAATAGTGAGGTGATGAGAATGAACGGCACCGCATACTGCTTGCTGCTCAATGATATCTTATTTTCTTTCATAATGTGCAAAATTAGACAAAAATACTGAATTATAAGTGTTTTGTCCGAAAAAGATACTTAATCTTTTAGACAATAAAGCCCCGACTTGTGCAAGTCAGGGCTTTATTGTAATATCAAATCTGCCTATTGATAACTTAGTAGGGCAGTGTAACTTTGAACATCGGGTTGTCAGTATGCTCCTTCTTTATTACGTCGATGAGCTGCTGTACTATTTCGGGGTGCTTGTCTGACACGTCAATGTCCTCGTGCAGGTCGTTGGCGAGATTGTACAGACGTGGCTTACCCTTTACTACTACCAGCTTCCAGTCGCCTCGGCGCACACCAATCTGATCGGTCTCGTGGAACTCCCAGTACAGATGGTCGTGCAGCTGCTGCTTGTCGGCATTGCCCAGGAGTGTCGGCGCGATGCTGATGCCGTCGAATCCGTCGCCTGGCAGGGCACGGTTGGTGTAGCGCTTGCGGAAGTTCTTCACACCGGCAAGGTCGCAGAATGTAGGCATAAGGTCGTAGAACGCGAACTGCAAGTCGCTTGTTGTGCCTGCCTGAACACGTCCCGGCCACCATGCTATGAACGGAATGCGTATGCCACCCTCGTAGCACTGGCGCTTCAGTCCACGCAACTTGCCGTCGCGACCGAAGTATTCCGGATCGGCTCCGCCCTCCTCATGAGGGCCGTTGTCGCTGGTGAAGATTACGAGTGTATTCTTGTCGAGTCCCTTCTCTTTCAGCTTGGCTATCACCTCGCCTACGTATGAATCCAGACGGGTTATCATTCCTGCAAAATGGGCGTGTGTATGCTCCACGGGATTATAGCGCGAACCTTCCTGTCCGCCCCAAGTCTTATCTACGAAGAACTTCTTCTTGTAGCCTTCGAGTATCTGGTCGTCGGGCTGAGCCAGCTCGGCATGGGGCAGAGTGTAGGTGAAGAAGCCTACAAACGGATGCTCGGCATCCTGACTGTCAATCCACTCCAGTACCTTGTCGTGTATGATACGTGCCGAGTACTGGGTGCGCTTGAAGTAATCCTTACCGAACATCGGATACTTGATGTTCTCCTCCATCACCTCACGCACAACGGCTGTGTCGCCCTGCGAACGCGAGAAGCGGTTGAGGAAGTTGGGATAATACAGGTGAGCCTGGAACTGACAGATGTAGCCATAGAACTCGTCGATGCCACGCTTGTCGGGTGTTGAAGCTGAACCTTCATAACCTCCTGCCCACTTGCCGAACACGCCTGTGCGATAGCCGCGGTCCTTGAGCATTTCTGGCAGAATCTTATGGGCAGGGTCGTAAGGCTCCTGACCTACTACGGCGAAGTCGACGTTGTCGCCATACTTCACGGTATTCTTGTACGACCAGTACTCCTTGTTGCCACGCACATGCGAGTGTCCCGAGTGCTGACCAGTCATTACCGTAGCACGCGACGGTGCCGACACGGGCGAACCGGCATAAGCCTGCGTGAATCGCATGCCCTCGCTTGCCATACGGTCGATATTGGGCGTAGAGATATACGGCTGACCATAGCAAGCAAGGTCGCCATATCCCATGTCGTCGCACATGATGAATATTATGTTGGGACGTTTTGTGTCATTTGCCTTAGCGGTCTTTGCCCCCTTTGCAGCAAGCAGTGTCGGTACGCATACAATACCTGCCGAGGCTAATAGAAGAGATTTGTTCATATCGATTGTTGTTTGTTTTCCTTTGCAAAGTTAATGCTTTTTGTTGAGAACAAAAAGCCCTCCGGCTATCATCACGATGCCGGAGGGCTGAAAATATATTAATTCAAATATATAGAGAGAGAAATTCGATAGCTGTTGTACAGCATTCTGCTTATTTGCCGTTAAGATACTTCTGGGCAAGATATAGCATTTCGCGTATGCCCTTGTCGCGTGCATTCTGCTTCATGTCGTCAAGTATTCCTACACACGAAGTGCGCTCGTTGTTGTCAAGAAGTTTGCTGTGCTCACGACACAGCTGAACCAACTTGTTGACGGGCGGCATAATGCGGTAGGCGAAGAAGGTCTGGTCCTTGCCGGCAAACTGCACCATCTGGATATACTCGGTGCGCAAATCGTTGAATCGCTGTATGAAGTCGCCGCTGTTCTTTATGGGCACATCGATGCTGCTGGCTTTCTTGTTGTCCTGCGGACGATACACTATGCTGTTGCCCGTGTTGCGGTCGTAGCGTATTATGGTGCCGTCGGAGTTGACCGTGATTGACGTGTTGTTGCCGTCGGAATTGACGGTGGTAGTTGTCTTGGTTATGGTCTTGGGCAGCGACCTCACGTATTCGGGGTTCATACTGTATACATATATGATGTCTACACACCACTTTTCCTTATTCTTCTTGTCCTTCTTGCCTTCATACCATGCCAATGCATAGCACGAGCGACGCTTCGAATCGGCAGGGTCCTTGAAGTAAAGCACGAAGTAGTTGCGGTCGGAATATTTCATAAACACTATCGACTTTTCCGAATTCTTACCGTAACCTATCTTACAGGCAGAGCCGTCATAGCCTGCCATACGCTTATTCACAGAATAAGCATTTGACTGCGCGTCGTTGAAGGCATCCATCAGTTGCTTGAACTTGCCACTGTTCTTTGCCACAAGAAATACATTTCTTTCATAAACGCATTGCTTGCCGTCGGTGTCGGTTTCGGTCTCCTTTGAGGTTGACACTTCTTCTACAGCGCCTTTCTTGAACTGATCCACTACCCTTGTAATATTAGATTGCGCTGCTGCGAATGCCGGAACGAGCGCCAGAGCGATGATTAATGTTAATATCTTTTTCATAATCGTCAATGTTTTATTAGGTGTATTTATATAAATTCTGAATCATTATTATACTACATTAGTAACATTCGTTGATTGAATCAACAGTGATTTCGTCAGTTGACTCTTCAATTAACTCATCGAGCATATCAACTGCAAGCAACGTGTTGCGTACTTCATCAACAAGCTTAAGCGATTCCATTATGTCGCGCTCAATACTTAGTCGTTCTTCTTCTGGCAACTGATTAATGGCTACCAGACAATCCTCGGATAAACTATTCTTGCTGATATTAGTTGAATGTGCAGTGCTGTCGGCAGCTGCGGTCTGCGCAAGATAGGTCTTTGGAGGAGCTATGTAGTAGCGACGACGAACGCTTGGACGACGACGTTGCTGCTGTAGCTTTACCTTTACAGAATCGTTAACCACGCTTCGCTCTGCCTCTTCGTCTGTCACCACACGAGTTGTGTCCTTCTGTATTACTGCCGACATGAGCTGCGGTGTGGGAGCCGAAGGATGATGCACCACCAACAGCAGAGCTACGGCAGCTGCTACAGCCACTACCCCACTCCATATAGCGGCAATGCGGAATCTACGGCGACGCGGAGCTGCCACAACACAATTGCCGGAATCAACGCCTGCATCAGTCTGCTCAGCCAAACCGTCAAACTCTGACACTTCACCTACTGGCATACCCTCGTCGAAGTAGGCGAACATGTCGCGATAAGGCTGCAAGTCGTCAGGCAAGTTGGTAGCCGAACGGAAGTAACGCGCAAGGAGCTGCTCCTCGTCAACGGTTGTCTGACCGTTCATATATCTGTCTATGAGTTGCTTGATTTCCATAGCTGTCATTTTATTGTGATTAAAACATCTTACAAGTTACATTACCAATTATCCGAATTACTCAACCCGTTGTCGGGCTCGCATTGCTTCCAATAGCTTACGCCTGGCTCGTGACAGGAGCGTTGGCACCGAACCAACACCGATACTGAGTATTGCGGCTATCTGCTGGTCGGTCTTGCGTTCCACCTGTCGCAGATGCAGTACTTGATACTCGGTGGATGGCAACGCCTGCATCTTACGTTCAAGCCAACGCTCATCGTCAGCCACCTCCATAAGGGTGTCGGGCTGAGTGTGGAGTTCGTCGACGACAGGGCGATTGTCCATCGGAATGGTGCGTCGTCTTCGGTGGGTGTCTACCGACAAGTTGCGTGCCACGGTGACGACAAGGGCTTCGATACGCTCCACCTTCAACTCGCCACGCAACGACCAGATCTTCAGCAGCGCATCCTGCGCCACATCCTCTGCATCGTCTGCGTCGAGACCAAAGCTACGTGCTGTAGCCACCGAGCGGCGGCGCAACACTGGTGCTATATGTTCAAACTCCTTGTCTTTCATTCTTTTGGTTTTCTGATATATAAACGAACGAAGGCTCGATTTATGAACGAGATTAACTTTTATTTATATTTGAAGGCCACAACTTCGCCAAAAATACACATAGATATATGAAAATCGAGTAAAAGAGATTAGCATGCTCTGATGAGCGTAGTTTAATTGTTATCTATCGACCTTTTAAAAACGGCTAAGAGTTAATCTACCTCTTAGCCGTTTTACCGTAGTTACAATCTTCCTTCTTTTATAATTATTTTCTGTGCCAACAGAAATGTATTCCTAATGCTAATAAAAATAAGTACATTGACGAAACCAGTATTCTCTCTATAAAACTTGCATCAGAAACAACTCTCATAAGTTTACTGATTAGAACAAATACTAATACGCATAATACAGGAAGCGTCTCATTCTTTCTTTTATAATCATGAGTGTAGATTAATACAATTATATAAGATAAGACTATAATACCAAGAATAAGTGCAACCATATTATATGAAATTTAATTTGTAAGTAACTGTTCAAAATTAATTTTATAAATATGAATAATTCACGAATAAGTT
>OQWE01000270.1_pt1 | contig 18141 bp, 14 predicted proteins | sample 1691591 | NCBI WGS metagenome assembly OQWE01 (sample SAMN03418265, study PRJEB22391) | human gut metagenome | biome: human-gut; feature: organic feature; material: feces | host: Homo sapiens | place: Tanzania | collected 2013-01
CAGCACGTCGAGTGCAGCGGCTCCGAGAAACGAGTGTTGCAGCCGCAACATTGCGCAGCCTGCAATATGGTATAATATAGATATGATAACTACTGAGATCCCCGAAATATCCCGCAGGATATTTCCATAAAAACAAGAAAGGTGTGTTAATTATGGCCGGATTTGATATCAAAGAAAAAATAGAACGTAATGTAAAAAAGGCTGTTGCCGATTTTCAGGAAAGAGACGACATCACAACAAAATTCGGAGAACCGGTGCTCGCATATGTATATGCGAAAGATCCGCTCTTCGACATGTTCTGGGAAAGACAGCTCTGCAAGCACCCGAAGGCGATCTTCCAGCCCGGGAATACAGTGATCCTTCACTATGTTCCGTTTGCAGACGAAGTCGCTGCAGGCAATGAGGGCGGCGATGCTCCGTCAGCACAGTGGGAAAGAGCATTCGTCGAATCGCTGTGGCTCTCGATGGAACTCAACAGGGTCATCAGAGGTACGCTCGACATGATCGGCAGACTTTCTTCGGCGCTCACGACTCCTACAGACTGGGTGGATGATCTGCATCACGAGGAGTTCTCTTTCAAAATGGCAGCGTACGCCGCAGGAATGGGTGAGTTCGGCACAGGCGGTTCGTTCCTCATAAACGGAAAATACGGCGGACGTCTCGGTGCTGTATCTACCGACGGAAATTACGCGGACCCTTCAGAACCTATGACGCAGCAGCAGCTCGATGAAGTCTACGATATGCTTCATGCAAAGTGCCGCTACGAGGGCGCTCCGGGAGTTTCATGCTCACAGGAAATGATCGACGCCTGTCCCGGACATGCGATCTCCGCAAACGGCATCGACAGAGCAAAGTGCCAGGAACACTGCAGGACTATAGACGAATACATACCGTCGCCTGAAGTATGCGGCAAGTGCTTCAGGTTCAGATAAGTCTCTGCTGCCCTTCACGCGGGACGGCGATCAGACACGACCGTACGCGGTCAAACCAAAAAGCTGTAAAAGACTGTCCGGCGATGTTTTCAGAACATCTGCCCGACAGTCTTTTCTTTTTATCGCATAAAAGTGATCCCTGCGTTAAACGCAGGGTTTTCCTTATACAATAAAAGCTGTGCAAATGGTTCATCCATCCGCACAGCTTTTTCTCACACTTTTAAGGTTTATTTACCGGAACGGTTTCTGATGTGATGCAGTTACTGCCGCACTACATCATTCCAGGCATTCCGCCTCCCATGCCGCCGCCCATTGGCATTGCAGGTTCATCTGACGGTGCATCCGTGATACCTGCTTCAGTTGTCAGCAGCATTGCTGAAGCTGATGCAGCATTCTGGAGTGCTGATCTCGTAACCTTTGCAGGGTCTACGATACCTGCGCCGATCATGTCGACATACTCTTCTGTAGCTGCGTTGAAGCCTGTTCCTTCCTTGCTGCCCTTTACCTGAGCAACTACTACGCTGCCTTCGAAGCCTGCATTTTCTGCGATCTGTCTTACCGGCTCTTCCAGAGCTCTCACGATGATAGTACCGCCTGTCTTAGCATCGCCGTCAAGACCTTCAACATACTTCGCAACTGCAGGGATAGCATTTACCAGTGCCACTCCGCCGCCTGAAACGATACCTTCCTGAACTGCTGCCTTTGTAGCGTTCAGAGCGTCTTCTATCCTCAGCTTTCTTTCCTTCAGCTCAGTTTCTGTTGCTGCGCCGACCTTGATGACAGCAACGCCGCCGGAGAGCTTTGCAAGGCGCTCCTGGAGCTTTTCCTTGTCATACTCGGAGGTGGTGGTCTCGATCTGAGCGTTTATCTGAGCGATACGAGCCTTGATATCGGCCGATTCGCCCGCGCCGTCGACGATGACGGTGTTTTCCTTGGTGACCTTGACCTGGCGTGCCTGGCCGAGCATCTCGAGCTGAGCATCCTTGAGCTCCATGCCGAGGTCGGAGGATATGACCTGGCCGCCGGTGAGGACTGCGATATCCTGGAGCATTTCCTTACGTCTGTCGCCGAAGCCGGGAGCCTTGACGCATACGCAGGTGAAGGTGCCGCGCAGCTTATTGAGGATGATGGTAGCGAGAGCTTCGCCCTCTACGTCCTCTGCGATGATGAGGAGCTTTCTGCCTGCCTTTACAATCTGCTCAAGCAGGGGCAGGATCTCCTGAATGTTGGTGACCTTTTTATCGGTGATGAGGATGAGAGCGTCCTCAAGGACGGCCTCCATCTTCTCTGTATCGGTTGCCATGTAGGGGCTGAGGTAGCCGCGGTCAAACTGCATACCTTCAACGACCTCACTGTAGGTTTCTGCGGTCTTGGATTCCTCGATGGTGATAACACCGTTCTGGGAGACCTTCTCCATTGCCTCGGAGATAAGGGTGCCGATAACTTCGTCGCCGCTGGAGATCGCGCCGACACGGGCGATATCTCCGCTGCCGGATACGGGCTGTGAGTTTGCATGGATAGCGTCAACGGCGGCCTCGGTCGCCTTCTTCATGCCGCGCTTCATGGTCATGGGGTTTGCGCCGGCCGCGAGGTTTTTAAGGCCCTCGTTTATCATTGCCTGAGCAAGAACGGTCGCGCTGGTGGTGCCGTCGCCGGCCACGTCGTTTGTTTTGGTGGAGACCTCCTTAATAAGCTGTGCGCCCATGTTCTCGAACGGATCCTCGAGCTCTATCTCCTTTGCGATGGTAACGCCGTCGTTTGTGATCAGCGGTGCGCCGAATTTCTTATCGAGCACAACATTGCGACCCTTGGGGCCGAGGGTGATCTTTACCGTATCTGCAAGCTGATTCACGCCGCGCTCTACAGCCTTGCGCGCCTCTTCGCCGAAAATTATCTGTTTTGCCATGATATAAGCGCCTCCTTATTCTACGATAGCGAGAATGTCGCTCTGACGTACAATTGTGTATTCCTGCTCATCGAGCTTTATCTTGCTGCCGCTGTACTTGCCGACGAGAACCTTTTCGCCGACCTTGACTTCCATCTTGACCTCGTTGCCGTCAACGATACCACCGGGGCCTACCTCAACGACCTCATATATCTCGGGCTTTTCCTGTGCAGACGCCGCAAGAAAGATTCCGCTCTGGGTCTTTTCCTCGGCTTTGGACTGCATAAGCACTACTCTGTCTGCCAAAGGCTTGAGTTTCATCATATATACCTCCAATTAAATAATATACAAATAAAAAATTCGACCGAGTTAGCACTCTTTTGTCCTGAGTGCTAACTCGGTTATTATAATAGCACATATTTTTTAAATTTCAAGCCCCTGAAGCAAAAAATTCGCAAAAATTTTTATATATTTTTATTTGCGAATTTTATTTAAGGTACATGAACAGATCGCATTTGATCATTCCGTTATAGAGCTTGCGTTTTTTATCGGCGGCTTTACCGAAGGTGCGCTCAAATTCCGTATGAGAGGAGAGCAGATACAGCTTCCAGTTTTCCGTTGCGCGCCACGCCTCGCCGAAGAGCCTGTAGAGCTGCTCGGCCTCCTGCTTTTCCATGATGCGCTCTCCGTAGGGCGGATTGGTGACGATTATGCCGTTTTCGGTGACGCGGTCAAACTTAGTCGCGTCGGCCCTTTCAAAACGGATGATATCCGAAACTCCGGCGCGCTCGGCGTTCTCGCGCGCTATATCCAGCGCGGCCGGGTCGATATCCGCACCGATTATATTATAGCTGCCGTTAAACTCGTGCGACGCAGCCTCCTCGCGCTCAAGCTGCCAGACTGAGCGGTCGAGGCTTCGCCATTGCATGGCCGAAAAATCGCGGTTCAGGCCGGGAGCGCGATTTTTGGCGATAAGCGCTGCCTCGATGGGTATGGTTCCGCTGCCGCAGAAGGGATCGCAGAAGTCCTCCCTGCCGCGATAGCGTGAAATGCTTACCATGGCTGCGGCCATCGTTTCCTTGAGCGGAGCCGCGTTATGCGCCGGACGGTAGCCGCGCTTGTGCAGTCCGCTCCCGGAGGTGTCGATGCACAGCGACGCAACGTCCTTCATTATGGAAAACTGTATCTGGTAAGTCTCCGCCGTTTCGGAAAACCACTCGATGCCGTACACACTCTTGAGGCGCTCAACTATCGCTTTCTTTATGATCTTCTGACAGTCGGATACTGAAAAGAGCTTTGAATTGAGGCTGTAGCCCTTTACGGGGAAGGCCGCATCCTTCGGGATGAGCATTTCCCAGGGCAGCGCTTTAGTATTCTCAAAAAGCTCGTCGAAGGTTTCGGCTCTAAATCTGCCGAGCTCAAGCAGGACCCTTTCGCCGATGCGCAGATTTATGTTTGCCTTTGCTATCTCCCTTGCGCCGCCCGTGAAATAAACTCTGCCGTTTTCGTTCTGAACGTCCTGCATCCTCATGCGGCGCAGCTCGTCCGCTATGGGCCCCTCGAGACCGAGCAGACAGGGTACGCAAAGCTTAAAATTCTCCATGTAAGTTTCTCCGTGAATTTTCAAAATTTCGTCGTTTTTCATGATACTTCATTGTTCTGCGCTTGTAAAGAAGCATTTATTATTTTATATATGTATAAATCGTTAAGCTTAATATTTTCTTTACTGTCCTTTGTGTAACATGACAATTTTTAATGCTAAAAATGACGAAAAAGCACTTGATTTTCACAGAGTCAAGGTATATACTGTTAGCACGTTTGAATATTAATTAACAATTTTCATTCTTTATTAACACATGCTCCGAAAGGGTGAGACGATGACAAGAATCGAAGCTATCGACAAGCTTTGCGAAAGCTACTCCGTTTACTTTGACGTCGAGCGTTTTGAAGAAAACGAGGATCTTTTGGCCGCAACGGCATTTCTGTACGTCCACTCGGAGAAATACGTTCTTGTAAAGGCCGCTAAGCTTTGGGAGGCCGACAGCAACGAATATGTCTACATCTTCAGCGTCCCCCATTTGACGAAGGATATATTTATAAAGTGCCGCGACTATGCCCACAAGGACGGCATGAGCCGCATCGAGCCGAAGCCCGGCCACATGTGCTCGTACATAACGGCGCTGTTTATCTGCGATACCTGCGATCCCGACGCCGTTCGCGCGTTAAAGAGGACAAGGATATATAAGAGTTTCCGCCTTGCCTACTACGGCTGGATGGATTTCCACACCGGACTTATAGAGCTTCAGACGGGAAAAACTGCCGCAAACGGCAGTGGAAGAAGTACAGCACAGCTTTTGAAAAAAACGCTGCTGAAAAAAAACATAATTTTTGAAGGGAGAGAACCAAAATTATGAATGCTGCTGTATTACTTATCATCAGCATCGCCATCCTCGTCGTTGGTTACATCTTCTACGGCAGATGGCTGTCCAAAAAATGGGGAGTAGACCCCAGCAAGCCCACCCCCGCTCACACTATGGAAGACGGCATGGACTATGTCCCCGCAAAAGCGCCTGTCCTTATGGGACACCACTTCTCCTCCATCGCCGGCGCAGGCCCGATAAACGGACCTATCCAGGCCGCAGTTTTCGGCTGGGTTCCCGTTGCACTGTGGGTGCTCATCGGCGGTATCTTCTTCGGCGGTGTGCACGACTTCGGCGCACTGTTCGCCTCTGTCCGCAATAAGGGCAAGTCCATCGGCACGGTTATTGAGGACAGCATCGGTCTGAAGGCAAAGCGTCTGTTCATTATCTTTGCTTACCTGACCCTTCTGCTCGTCGTCGCCGCATTCGGCTCGATCGTTGCAAACACCTTCAAGGCGACCTATCTTGAAAACGGTGCTGTCGACTACGCGGCAAGCGCCGCAAACGCCAGCACCGCGATGATCTCCATCTTCTTCATCGTTCTGGCTATCCTGTTCGGCTTCTTCGTTTACAGAAGAAACGCACCTCTCGGTGTTTCCACCATCATCGGCGTTGCTCTTATCGCCGTTGCAATGTACATCGGCCTTAACTGGCACCCGATCTACCTCAATTACGAGACCTGGATGATCATCTGCGGCGTTTACATCCTTGTGGCATCCGTAACGCCTGTCTGGATCCTGCTGCAGCCGCGTGACTACCTGAGCTCCTTCCTGCTCTACGGCATGATGATCCTCGCCGTTGTCGGCATCATCGGCTGCCATCCCAGCATCGACGCAATGCCCGCCTTCACCGGCTTTACCGATAAGCTCGCCCCGACCGGTACCTCTCTGGGCTACCTGTTCCCGGCGCTGTTCGTTACCATCGCCTGCGGCGCCATCTCCGGCTTCCACTCTCTCGTCGGTTCCGGCACGACCGCAAAGCAGCTCAACAACGAGCGCGACGCACGCCCCATTGCATACGGCGGCATGCTCATTGAGTCGGCTCTGGCTATCATCTCTCTGTGCGCAGTTGCGTACATCTGGAAGGATTACGCCGCCGGCACCACCGTCGTTCCGACCGCAGTTTTCGCAGGCGGCCTTTCCGCAATGCTCGGCCAGCTCTTCGGCGCAGGTGCGCAGAGCGTCACTTACTCTCTGCTCATCCTGGCAGTTTCCGCGTTCTGCCTGACCTCGCTTGACACCGCTACCCGTCTTGCCCGCTACATGTTCCAGGAATTCTGGGTCAAGCCCGGCGAGGATATCAAGACTCTGACCGGCGCACGCAAGGTTCTCGTTAACCCCTACGTCGCTACATTGATCACCGTAGTTCTCGGTGTTGCACTCGGTATGACCGGCTATGCAAAGATCTGGGCTCTGTTCGGCGCTGCAAACCAGCTGCTGGCCGCTCTCGGTCTGCTCGCAGTCGCCGCATGGCTCGGCAAGGTCGGCAGAGACAACAAGATGTTCTACTTCCCGTTCGGCTTCATGCTGATCGTAACTCTGACCTCGCTGGTCTTCACCATCAAGGCTCAGATCGGCCTCATCTCCGCAGGCACCGACACGACCTGGGCTGTTATCCGCGCAGTCATCGCCGTCCTGCTCATCATCCTTGCCATTGACCTCGTTGTCGAGGGCATCAAGACGCTGAAGAAGCAGGCTCAGGCAAAGGCCGCACAGTAAAAGTTATTATACCCACAAATACAAACAGCGATATACATTTGGGAAGCCGCATAAAAAGCGGCTTCCTTTTTTATACGCCCTGCTCGCCATTTTACAGATTTTTAACTAAAACTCTTTTTTTATCTGTATAATTACTGTATACTAATCTATGAAATATACTAATTTTGATTCAAGGGGGAAATACTATGAACAAAAAAGCCCTTGTTGTTGAAGACGACGTTAATATTGCCGAGCTTCTCATGCTTTATCTTGAAAAGGACGGCTTTGAGGTCAGCATAGCGCACGACGGCGGCCGCGGCATAGCCATGTTCAATGAGATATCGCCCGACCTTGTGCTGCTTGACGTTATGATGCCCGTCATGGACGGTATGCAGGTCTGCCGTGAGATACGCAAGACTTCGTCCGTTCCCATCATAATGCTCACTGCCAAGGGCGCAGTGGGAGATAAGGTCGCCGGGCTCGATATCGGCGCGGATGACTATATAACAAAGCCCTTTGAGGTAAAGGAGCTTCTTGCGCGCATCCATGCGGTCATGCGCCGCTCGGAGGTCGACACCACGCCTAAGGAGAAAAAGCTGTGCTACGACAAGCTTATAATAAACCTTGATTCCTATGAGCTTATAGTCGACGGCGTAAAGGTTGACACTCCGCCCAAGGAGATGGAGCTTCTTTACCATCTCGCCGCCTCGCCCAACATAGTTTTTACCCGCAACCAGCTTCTTGACGAGGTTTGGGGCTTTGATTACTTCGGCGATTCACGCACGGTCGACGTTCACATCAAGCGTCTGAGGGAAAAGCTCGAGGGTGTATCACCGCAATGGTCGGTGCAGACCGTTTGGGGCGTCGGCTATAAGTTTGAAGTCGTAAAATAAAAGGGGCCGGCTCGTATGAAGAGCATATACTTACGCAATTTTCTTGCCACGGCGCTTCTTGTTTTCTTCTCATTTGCCATAATCGGCACGGCATTTTTCTTCCTCGGCAGAGGCTATCTGATGAGCTCAACGCGCGAAAGGATGATCTCCAGCGCCGATGAGGTGGTCAGGTCCGCTCTCGCCCTTTCCAAACAGGAATCGCTCAGCAGCTGGAATCTGCGCCTGACAATAAGTCCGATCGCAAATGTCACATCGAGCCATATATTCATCTGTGATCAGGACGGTCTTGTGCTGTCCTGTTCCGATTTGGCTCTGCATTGCACAAAGCATCAGGGCAAGCAGCTTGACCCCTCGGTCATACAGGCCGTGAGCTCAGGCAGCGAATTTGACGGCATGACGACGCTCATGGGCTTTTATTCCGAGCAGCAGTATGTCGTGGCAAAGCCCATAGTCTCGGGCGACGAGACGCTTGGTTACGTCTTTGTTGCGTCTGACGGAATGAACATTATGGATAACTGGCAGGCTTTTCTCGGTGTCGTGCTGGCCGTTGCGATAGCGGTCGTGCTCATTGCGATACTAATGAGCCTTGTGTACTCGAAGAAAATGGCCGAGCCGCTTGATGAGCTTACGCTAGCGGCGCGAAAATTTGCGCTCGGCGACTTCTCGGTACGCGTCAAAACGAAGGAAGCGCGCGATGATGAAATAGGCACGCTTATCGAGTCTTTCAACAGCATGGCCGATTCGCTCGAGCAGAGCGACAACAAGCGTCAGGAATTCATTGCAAATGTCTCGCACGAGCTGCGAACGCCGATGACAACCATCGCCGGCTTTGCCGATGGCATACTCGACGGCACGATCCCCCGTGAGCAGGCGGATAAGTATCTGCACAAAATTGCTGACGAAACGCGCCGCTTATCGCGCCTTGTGCGCAGCATGCTGAACCTCAGTCAGGCTGAGAGCGATGCCGTCGATCTGTCAAAGCGCAGCCGCTTTGACCTGTCCGAGCTTCTACTGCAATGTCTTTTGAGCTTTGAGAGCAGAGCAAAGGATAAAAACCTCGACGTCGATCCACAGCTTCCTGAGGACCCTATCGAAGTATTTGCCGAACGCGACTCGATAACGCAGGTCATATATAATCTCACCGACAACGCGATGAAATTTGCCGCACCCGGAAGCACGATAACCATAAGGCTTTATAAAAAAGGCGTAAAGGCTTATGTTTCGATAAAAAACGTCGGCGAGCCCATACCCGAGGACGATCTGCCCTATATTTTCGACCGCTTCCATAAATCCGACCGCTCACGCAGCATGGATAAGGACGGCGTGGGGCTCGGTCTGTATCTCGTAAAAAAGATAATCAACAGCCACGGCGAGGAGGTCGCGGTGTCCAGCCGCGACGGTGTCACGGTATTCGTGTTCACCCTCCCACTTGCCCCGGCAAAGCAAAAGAAAGAAAAGGCCGAGCGCAAATAGACCGCCGCGGCAGATTGGAGAAACATATGGGCTGGTATGACGCAAACAGCAACGACTGGTACAAAACGAACGCACGCCCCGGTGCGGGTAATGCGCAGGCGGCATCAAAGCTGCCGAACGGCAGCAGGAAAACGCGCTATGCCGCCATTGCCGCGTGTCTGGTGCTGCTGATCATCGTTATAGCCTATGTCATAAGCGGCTTCGGCGCAAGCTCCGTCGACTATAACTCCGACGGCAGGCCCTCGGACTGGCATGCGTACTTCGATAAGCTCTACGGCACCGAAGCTCCGTCGGCGGTGTCGGCAAGCGTAAATATCCCCCTTGCCGAGGAGCGCGGCAGCCTGAGCATAAAAAACGGCGTTGCGGGCGCTGACCTCGAATTCAGTGATATCTACGAAAAATGCAGCCCCTCCGTCGTCGGCATCAAGGTTTTCAGCGAGGATGACAGAGAGGACTACTACGCCTGGGGCAGCGGCGTTATCGCATCCTCGGACGGATACATCATAACGAACACCCATGTTATCAATAACGGCTACTCGGCAAAGGTCGTGCTCAGCGACGGCAGCGAGTATGAGGCTAAGCTCATAGGCTTCGACGCGGCAAGCGACATCGCAGTTATAAAAATTGAGGCCACAGGACTCAAGGCGGCGGAGTTTGCCTCCAGCTCGACGCTCAGCGTCGGTGACAGTGTCGCCGCCATAGGAAATCCTCTGTCCCCCGACCTTCGCCTTACCATGACGCGCGGGATCGTTTCGGCGTTAAACCGCGAGATGAGCTATAACGGAACGACGATGTCTCTTATCCAGACCGATGCTTCGATAAACGAGGGGAACTCCGGCGGCCCGCTGTTCAACAGCCGCGGTCAGGTCATCGGCATAACGAACATGAAGATGATCTCCTCCTTCGGCTCTGGCGTTGAGGGGCTTGGCTTTGCCATTCCGTCGGATACCGTTGAGAGCATAGTCGAGGCGCTTATAAAGGACGGCGCGGTGTACGGCAGATTGTCCGTCGGCATAACTATAGGGCCGGTGAGCGAGGATATAGCAAAATACTATAACATTCCGCAGGGACTGTATGTAAGCTATGTCACCGAGGGCTCGGATGCCGAGGCCAAGGGCATTAAGCGCGGCGACATCATAACAAAGGTAAACGGCAGGGATGCCTTCGCAAACTCTGACGTTGCCGACGCCAAGGAGGGTCTCAAGGCGGGCGATGAGCTCACCTTCACCATATGGCGCGACGGGAAAACAACGGAGATCACCGTAAAGCTCATGGATCCGGCGGACATGAAATAACGGCACAGCATCAGACCTCCGGAGCAATGCTCCGGCGGTCTGCGCATTATATTTACAGGAGGAAAAGAGAATGGATAAAGAGCGGCGCATAAGCACCGGCATCGACGGCCTTGACGAGGCTATCGACTTTCTGCGCCCGGGCGACACCGTCGTCTGGCAGTGCGAGCACATCAGCGACTATATGTACGTTGCGACAAGGTTTGTCACAAATATCGCCCGTCAGGGCAAGCGCATAGCTTACATACGCTTCGGTGACCACGAGGAGATAATGGACACCGCCGCTCTGTGCAAGGGCGGAGCAAATGCTCAGGAATACAGGCTTGATCCTCGCGTCGGCTTTGAGACCTTTGCCGTACAGGTGCACAGGATAATCGACAAGGAGCCAATAGGCACCTTCTTTGTGTTCGACTGCCTGTCAGATCTGCAAAAATACTGGTTTTCGGATCTTATGATATCAAACTTTTTCCTGCTGATAAACCCCTTCCTTATCCGCCGTCAGGCTATTGCATATCAGCCGATAGACTATGAGAAGCATACATATGAAACCATATCGCGCATCCGCAGAGAAGCCCCTCTGCTCGTGAATATCCGCACGCTCGACGGCAGTGTATACATGCATCCGGTAAAGGTGCGCGGCCGCCGTACTCCTACGACCTACTTCCCGCTCAAAATAAGCGGAACAAAGTGCCGAACTCTCACCTCCAGTGCAGAAACCTATGCGATATTCGAGCGCTTCACACAGACCGGCGAGCGCCGCGACTGCTGGGACAGCATGTTCGATTCCGTTTCCGACGGCAGAGAGCCGACCGATGATGAGGGCAGGCTCTTAAAGGAAAACATCATGAGATGCCTTCTCGGCAACGAGCCGACGCGCTTTGCCCTGTGCCAAAAGTACTTCACCATGAAGGATCTCATGGATATCAAAAACCGCGAGATCGGCACGGGTTGTATCGGCGGTAAGGCCGCCGGTATGCTGCTTGCGCGAAATATCCTGCGCGACGAAGCGCCGGAGCTTTACAGCACGTGCATTGAGCCGCATGACTCGTATTATATAGGAGCAGATCTTTTTTACACCTACGGCGTTCAAAACGGGCTGTGGTCATCCCGTATTCGTATGATCGAGGCTCCAGATTATCTCGAGCAGTCAAAGACAATACGGGAGCTTCTGCTTAACGGCACCTTCATGCCGAGTATAAAGGAGCAGTTTATCTCCATGCTCGAATATTTCGGACAGTCGCCCATTATCGTGCGCTCAAGCTCGATCCTTGAGGATGGCTTCGGCAATGCCTTCGCCGGAAAATACGAGAGCGTTTTCTGTCCCAATCAGGGCAGTCTCAAGGAGCGCTACGAGGTGTTTGAGCGTGCGGTAAAGCAGGTATACGCCAGCACCGTAAATCCGGATGCGATAATGTACCGTGCCGAGCGCCATCTCCTGGATCGTGACGAGCAGATGGCGCTGCTGGTCATGCGCGTATGCGGCGACGTTCACGGTGACTATTACTATCCGCACATCGCCGGCGTCGGTCACTCGAAAAATCTGTATCTGAACAAACAGAACTCCTCGTCGGAAAACAAGGGCATGCTGCGTCTCGTTTTCGGCATGGGCACACGCGCTGTTGACCGCGAGGCCGACGACTATGCGCGGCTTCTCAACATGGACGCGCCCACCGCGCCGCCGATGGTGGCATACGGCGACGAATATAAGTATTCGCAGCACAAAATGGATGTGATAAACCTCAAGAGCAACGAGTTTGAGACGATAAATGTCGCGGGCATCGATAAGCGTGATATAAAGGCCGACCCGTCTTTGTTTATGGAGCTTGACTATCCCACTGCGGCAAGACTGCGCGAGATGGGGCTGAGCGCGGCGGACGCTCCGGACATCCTCAATTTCCGCAAGCTGCTCGGCAAAACTGACTTTACTTCAGTTATGACCGAGGCGATGCGCATACTTGAAGAAAAGTACGATTATCCTGTTGATATAGAGTACGCCTGCAATTTTGATGAAGAGGGCAATTACCGCGTGAATCTCCTGCAGTGCAGGCCGCTTCAAACTCGCGGCATAGGCGCCGCCGGCGTAATGCCCAAGGTAAAGCAGCTGTATTTCCGCACGGAGGGCAACTTCATGGGCGGCAACGTATGCCTGCCGGTCCGCTATGCCGTCATGGTCAGGGTAGAGCAGTACCTCGCTCTGCCGGAGCAGCGCAAGTATCAGGTAGCCCGTAAGCTCGGCGAGCTCAACAGCCTTCTGCGCGATGAGCGCACTATCCTGCTCGGCCCCGGCCGCTGGGGCACCACCACGCCCAGCCTCGGCGTACCGGTGCATTTCATGGAGATAAACCGCTTTGACTGCATCGCCGAGCTCGCCTACAGCTCACACGGTCTGCGCCCTGAGCTCAGCTATGGCAGCCACTTCTTCCAGGATCTCGTTGAAGCAGGTACCTTCTATGTCGCGCTGTATCCCGGAGAGGACGGCTGTGTGCTCGACGAGGCGCTGTTTGAAGAATGCGAGAACGTCTATTCAAAGCTCATCCGCCTCGAGCCCGGCGACGCCATGTCAGAGGTCATCCGCGTTTTCGATCTTGGCAAAAACGGCGCCATACTGTATTCCGAGGTCGGAAGTCAGGAGTGCTTCCTGGCTAAGGTCTGATGATGAAAGTATATTGAAAAAGCAGACGCTCAGCTAAGCGTCTGCTTTTTTCAGCTTTCCATCTGCTTCCCGAGGAATGAGGCTACGGTCTGGGCGAGCTTGAACTCAATATCGTTGCCGGCAGTCGGAGCCGCGCTTACGAATATCACACAGCCGAGTATGTCGCCCTCGCTGATGATCGGCGACGCGACCGAAACGTAATAGCGCTCGTCGCCGTCAAGGACGTGTATGGGCTCGGTACCGTCATATCTGACGCTGCCGCGCGATTCCATGATCCGCTCAAGCGAGGGCGACACGCGTTTTTCAAGAAAGTCGCGCTTTGACGCGCCGGAGACAGCAATAACGCTGTCGCGATCGCACACGGCAGCCACTGCATCGGTTGATCGATGCAGGCTGTCACATATTTGAGCCGCAAAGTCGCTCAGCTCGCCTATAGGCGAATACTTTTTGAATATTACCTCGCCGTCGCGGTCTGTGAATATCTCCAGCGGGTCGCCGTTACTGATAACATGGACACGGAAAACCTTGTCCTCGTGGTTTTTAGAGGACTGGATCAGCGTGTTTTCGATATTTTCCGTGCCGGAATTAAAATTTGCGGCGTCCTTCGTTTCTGCGGGGAGCGTGCCGCAGCGCAGCAGGGTGTCGATGTCGGATTGAAGCCTGATTTCCAAGTGATCTTCAAAGACGATGATCCGGTCGATCAGCAGCTCTAAGTCGTTGCGCTCCAGCTTGTCCTTTTCCAGAATGTCATGAAATACGTCGATGGCGGTCTTTGCCACGCGGTTCACCTGAATGATGGTGTTGCGCTTGTCGCTCAGCAGGTCGATCTGGTGGTGGATGCCGTCGATCTTTTTTTGCAGGTCTGCTTCCATCTCGTCATACAGCGCCTCGATGGAAGCTTCCTGCTCCGGCTTTTTCATAATCTCCCGGATGCGCTGACGCTTCGTGACCTTCAATTCCTCGGTGAGATCGGCCAGCACCGCCGCCAGATTGTCGGCAGACTGTTCCGTTTCCGCCACCTGATCGGTCTCCCGCTTCAGCTCCTCGTTGAGCTGATTGAGCATGGCGGCAGAGCTGTCCGCCAGTTTTTGCACATAGCTTTTCAGCAGCTCGTCCAGCTTATCGACGCGGATGTGGTGGCTGGTGCAGCCCTTGAGGCCGCGCCGGTGGTACGTGCCGCAGGTGTAGGCGGGGGCCAAATCGCTGCGGCTCATGGCGAACAGCGGGCTGCCGCAGTCGCCGCACTGCAAAAAGCCGGAATACACGTTGTCATTGATCTTGACGCCGCGATAGTTATTACGGCTGCGCTTTTCCCGCAGCGCGCTGGTGATGGCGAAGGTGCGGTAGTCGATGATGGCCTGATGATGGTTTTCAATGACGATATGCTCATCGTCGTTGCGCTTGATCTCCTTGCCGTTGATCTTGGCGCGGGTGTACTTGCCCTGCCGGAGCGTGCCGATATAAAAATCATTGTCCAGAATGCCCTGCACCGTGGCGATGGCCCAGGCGTTTTTGGCCTCCCGTTTCGTTTTCTTGCCCGCCGCCTCCTTGCGCATCCGCTCGGACATACGCGGTGTGGGAACACCCTGATCGGTGAGATAGTTGGCGATTTTCTTGTAGCCCCAACCGGCGTTGCTGTAAAGGTCAAAAATCCTGCGGACGGTCTCGGCTTCCGTGGGGATGATCTCAAACTGCTTGTCCTCGGTGACGAGATAGCCGTAGGGCGCGGCGCAGATCCACTCGCCGTCGTTCTGCCGCCGCTTCACAACGCTGCGCACCTTGCGGGAGGTGTCCGTGACGGGCATCTCGTTCACAAGGAACTGGAACTGGATCTTCAGCCAGTCGTCATCATTGGGGAAGTCCACGCCGTCCCCGATGGAGACGATCCGGACGCCCGCGTCACGCAGGTCTTCCAGCTCTACCAGTCCGCGCGAGTTGCGGCGGGAGAAGCGGGAAAAGTCCTTGATGATGAGAATATCGTACTTGTGGGACATGAGTCCCCGGCGCATCTCCTGATAGCCCTCGCGCTGCTCAAAGGTGTAGCCGGAGCGGTCGCGGTCTTCAAAAAACGTCAGCGTGCTGCCGGGGAAGTGGTTTTTTACATAGTCCTCGATGATGGCCTTCTGGTTCTCAATCGAGATGTTCTTTTGATCCTGCTCATCATCCACGGAAATACGGGCATAGCCCGCGATGTCAAATGTTTCGGTCATGATAGTCTCCTTTGCCGGTGAGGCTGGTCATATGGATAGCGTCCATACGGTTTTTTTGCTTTTGGGGTCTCGGATCGTCAATGTCGCATTCTGCAAGCCATACGGCACGTTCGTACAGGTGGAGATGTCAACATGATAATCGAAATCATTCCAGTTTCGGAATAACGGGAGCTTTTGCGCGTCGTTCTTTTCAAGTTCGATACAGCTTTGAATGTAGGTGCTTTGATTCAGAAGGATCGGATAGGAAGCAATCAGCATCACCATTTTAAGTCCACAAACCGTGCTTTCCATCCACCATGCGTCCTCGATTTCGCAGCCGTCGCACATCTCCATATCCATCAGGATGTGATCCACCAGAACCCCGGCAGAATCTCGATCCAACCCATGTTCCAGCATCGTATGCAGAATTTTCAGCCCGGATTCCGTTTGGCAAAAGGCCAGCATCCAAAGCGGGTGGATGTTGTTTCCGTCATTCGTAGGGAGGCCGCGGGAGGCAATATCCATTCCATGCGCATAAAAAAGTTCCAAAAACTTCGGAAACGCAGCCTCTAAATCCTCGTTGTCCTGCATTTCGCAAAAGAGCTCCCCCAAAAGATGCTCATCCGCATCGGTTTCGCCCGTGGAACCAAGCGGATCAGCACCTGCCTGCAACAGCTGTTCAGTTTCTTCGTAATTGAAGGCAATTACGGCATGAAACAAGGCTTTGTTCAATTCAAATGCTTTTTCCATCGTACACCTCCACCTTCAAGCGCCCGGGAATAGCTCAAAAGGCTCGCCGCGATTTGGTAATGGGTCAAATACTTCTCCAAACTGGTGCGGATAGTTGAGGTGCTTGAGTTCCTCATCCGCTCTGGCGGACACTATAATGATGGGGCAGGAGACCAGAAAGAACAGATAATCGGCTCCATATGTCCACTCCATCCCATTAAAGAAGCCCTCGGCGTCCACCATTTCTGCGAGAAACGAAATGGTGGCGTCCTTGCTGGATAAGGTCTTATATATGTCTGCCTCCAGCAGATCGTCATCCTTGAGGTCATCAAGACGCTCGTATTGTTTCACGCAGAATTCATTGATTTCCTCGTCCTCCGGCTGGTGCGGCAGATATTTAGATGTAATGAAATAGTTGCTTTGCTCAAACTCTATGAGGATGCTCCCAAAATCGCCCGCCGATGAATTGACGATCAGGCACGGTTCGGCAAGATGAATGCGTTTTACGCGCTGTTCTCTGCAACAGTGCAGAAATTCTGCAAATTGTTCTTGATTGTTCATCTTATTCACCCTTGAGATACTTTTCCGTCTGCCGGTCAAACTCGGAGATGTACGCGGCATCCTGCTTTTTGCGGAACTCCTCGTAAATCGCGCCGACCTTTTTCACCGCCGCTTCCCGCGAAATGTGACCTTTCCCATCCAGCACGTTTCGGCGGTTGTTGATCAGGAATCGATCGGTTTCGTTCAGCCAGTCCTGCATACTCATCAGCTGCTCGTCCTCTGCCATCAGCTCGGCGTAGTCGATGAACATGGTCACGAGTCGGTTTAAGCGCGACAATTCCTTTTCGTTCAGATAGTTCTTCGCCACCAGCGTGTCGCTTTTCAGAATTTTCCCATCCGGCGCACCCTTCCATGTGGTAAGACCCATCGTGGGGCTGTCCAAGGTCGCCCGCTCGGAAATCAGTTCCGCGGCGGTCTTGCCGGTAACGGCGTAATGCAGCTTGTTCTGCACGAATGCGTAAAACGCCTTTGTGGTGTCGCTGTTTTTGTCGTAATCGTAGCTGCATTGCTCAAAGACATCCGCGATTTTCTGATAAGCTCTACGTTCGCTGGCGCGAATCTCCCGGATGCGTTCCAGCAGCTCATCAAAGTAATCTTTGCCAAAGGGGCGGCCATTCTTCATCATTTCATCGTTGAGAACAAAGCCCTTCTGGATGTACTCTTTGAGCGTCTTCGTCGCCCATTGGCGGAACCGCGTGGCCTTCTTGGAGTTCACGCGATAGCCGACAGCAATGATGGCGTCAAGATTATAAAACTTTGTGTCGTTTGTCTGTGTCTTGCCCTGAATCGCTCCATGTCGAGTGGTTGTTTCCATTTTGGAAACAACCATGTTTTCCTCCAACTCACCATCTGCAAATATGTTTTTCAAATGCTTGCTGATAGCAGGCGTTTGGACATCGAACAATTCCGCCATCGCTTTTTGCGTCAGCCAGAATGTTTCGTCCTTGAACACGACACTGACAAACTCTTTTCCGTTTTCATCGCTGTACAGCAGAATTTCGCTGCGCTCCATCATTTCATTTCCCATTTTAGATTCCCTCCGTTTCTCTGGCGGCAAGCATAAGTCACACATATCTTTTGATAAAAGCATTGTTTTAGATAATATTGTACATGATGTTTTCGCTTTTTGCAAGGGTAAAAAAGAAGAAGGGCGGAAGGGATTGTTCCCTTCCGCCCAATGTTCAGTGCTCCATACCCACGGCACGCTGCTTTTTCGCCTGCTGCACGGCCTTCTCGGCGCTGCGCCGCCGGTTGAAGAGCAGCAGATCCCGCGTACTCTCATAAAGATCACCCTTACCAGACTCGAACACAGCGACCATGTATTTCTTCGTCTTATACTTGGCGTAAATCTCTTTCAGCCCATCCCGCAGGACGGGGTCAATTTTTTCTGCATTCGTCAGCCAGATTTCAACAAGCT
>OQWE01000271.1_pt1 | contig 18098 bp, 14 predicted proteins | sample 1691591 | NCBI WGS metagenome assembly OQWE01 (sample SAMN03418265, study PRJEB22391) | human gut metagenome | biome: human-gut; feature: organic feature; material: feces | host: Homo sapiens | place: Tanzania | collected 2013-01
ACCAGATATTGCAGACCAGCGAACTGGACACAGCACTGCGCGAGACGCAGACACGATTCTACGCCCTGGACACACGACACGTGGGCAACGACTTCAAGGTGGATGACGGATTCAACATACTCAATCTGAAGGTGAAGGAGGCTGAGCGCGACAATTCGCTCAACTACATAGCTTCGACCTACGACCCCTACGACCAGGTGATACGCGACGGAATATACGACGGCGGGCGCAAGGTGATAACCTTCGCCTCGGTGTTGCAGCACGGCGTGTTCCCACTGCCGCAGCTGCTGCAGCTGTCGATGAAGTATGGAGCCGAGTCGATGCGACGACCCGTAGAAATAGAGTTTGCATGCAACATCAACCAAGACCGCACGGGAGCGCTGTATCTGCTACAGATACGACCCATTGTCGACTCCAAGCAAATGCTTGACGAGGACGTGGCTGCGGTGCCCGATGCCGACTGCGTGCTGCGATCGCACAACTCGCTGGGACACGGCGTTACGGAAGACGTTACGGATATAGTATATGTGAAGACCGACGACCGCTTCACGGCGTCGGACAATCCGACGATAGCGCGCGAGATAGAAAAGATAAACAAAACGTATCTTGAGAGCGGCACAAACTACGTGCTTGTGGGACCGGGACGCTGGGGTTCGAGCGACTCATGGCTCGGCATACCCGTGAAGTGGCCCCACATATCGGCAGCACGCGTAATAGTGGAGGTGACTCTGAAAAATTATCGTGTAGACCCGAGTCAAGGTACACACTTCTTCCAAAACCTCACGTCGTTTGGCGTGGGCTACTTCACCGTCGACGAAAATCGCGGCGACGGATTCTTCGGCAAGAGCGAGCTCGACGCCATGCCGTCGGTGATGGAGACCGACCATGTGCGTGTGGTGCGTTTCGCCCGCCCGCTGAAGATAATGATGGACGGCAAGCGCCAGGAGGGTGCCGTACTGAGGCGTTAGCGTCCGAAGTACTTGTCGGCGAGATAAGCCGACAGCGGCTCCTTATACATGTCGCCGATGGGCAGATATGTATCGGCATCCATCACGATGCGGTTCTTGGTCACTTCCTGCACATGGCGCATATTGACTATGTAAGAGCGGTGTATGCGCAGGAAGTGGCTGGGCAACCGCTCTTCCATCTTCTTCATACTGAACAGCATGATGATGGGTCGCTGACCCTCGATGTGCACCTTCAGATATTCGGACATTCCCTCAATGTAGCGAATGTCGGCAATGTTGACACGAACCACACGGTGCTCGGTCTTGAGGAATATCGACTCGTCGTCAGAATGGGCAGCAGCACTGTGAGTTGCGGAGCTTGCGTCTGTAGCTGACAGGGCAGGGCTGTTGTCGGCAGCGTTGTTGTCGGCAGATTCGGCAGCAGTCGAGTTTTCGAGCTCGAAGCGATGCTTCACACGCATGGCGGCACGCTTGAAGTCGTCGAGACCGAAAGGCTTGAGCAGATAGTCGACAGCATCGACCTTGAATCCGTCGACGGCATACTCCGAATAGGCAGTGGTGAACACTACGAGCGGAGGAGCTGCGAGCGAGCGCACGAAGTCCATGCCATTCATGTCGGGCATATTGATATCGACAAATATGGCGTCAATCCTTTCGTTGTTGATAATGTCGCGTGCCTCGATGGCGCTCTGGCACTCGGCTACCAAATCGAGAAACGGTATTTTCTTTACGTAAGCGGCGAGCTGCTGCAATGCCAGCGGCTCGTCGTCGATTACTAATGTTTTTATCATTGTGTAAGCGGAATTTCTAATTTCACTGTGTAAGTATCTTCTTCCTCTTTAATGTCGAGGGTGTAATCGTTGGGGAAGAGCAGGTCGAGTCGGCGGCGCACATTGCTGAGGCCTACGCCACCCTTCATGTTTTCGTCATGTTTTATTTCGGGACGGCTGTTGCGGCAACTGAACAGCAGGCGGTCGGCATGAGGCTGCAGGCTGATTTCGACGAACGACTTGGTGCGATAGCTGATGCCGTGCTTGAAGGCATTCTCAACGAAGATGACGAGCAGAAGCGGTGGCAGCATGCTGTCGGGCAATACATCGGGCGCATCAAGACTGATGCTAACGTTGCCCGTATTGTAGCGCATGGACATAAGCTGAACGTAGTTGCGCAGAAACTGCACCTCGCGCGATAGCGGTGTGAGCTTGTTGTTTCCCTCGTACAGCACGTAGCGCATCAGCTTCGACAGTTCCACAATCGATGCCTTGGCACGCTCGGGGTCGATGTCGACAAGGGCATGAATGTTGTTGAGGGTGTTCATGAAGAAGTGGGGGTTGACCTGATACTTCAGGTATTGCAGCTGACGCTCAAGGGCGTGCTTCTCAATCTGCGTAAGCGCCTCGGTGGCTTCCTGCGACCTGAAGTAGAGTTTTACGCCGAGGTTCATGCCCATGAGCAGCAGTCCGCCGAACACAGCCACCATCTCGCCAGGACCAAACAGGGGCATCGGACTGAACAGACGCATCTCGGGCTTGCGTCGCTCGGGGTCGTTGGAGTAGGGGCGGTCGTATTCGCATTCGGGGCATTCCTTGTCAGTGTTGCATACTTTGCATTCGGTGGGGGGAAGAGACTTGGGATGACGCATGCGATGATCGGGGCGCATGACGTATAGTGTGCACATCGTTACGGCAAGCAGAGACATTGCCAACGCTGTGTAGAGCCACGTGCGTCGCTTGATAATCAGTATGGGCGCAAGCAGAAAATTGTGTATAGAGAACAGCACGACCCACACGGTGTTGAACTTCCATGCGTTGAGAATCTCCTCCCACGAGAAATCAATATGCGGATTGGTCGACATACGCATGTACATGCTCATCACCGGCGAAAGGTACAATACTATCCACAACAAGGTGTATATGATATGTTCCTTGCGGTAGTTCATCTTGGTTGTTTTTAGCAGCGCAAAAGTATACATATTATATATGAGTTAGAAATTTATTCAACGAATGCGTTTGTTTAGTCAGCATATAGCTAAATGACAAACGCCCTGTAAGTGCAAAAGCTTGTAATGTTAATGCTTTTGCCCTTACAGGGCGTTAGGCTTGCAAATTATATATACCTTAATTAAGTTTCGCAAGCGAAAGTAGTTATAGGAAGTTATAGGAAGATAACTCGCTTCGCTCGTGAAGTTAATGGACAAATGTCCTGTTGTTTAAGCAATAAAGCTATTGTCCGTTAACTTCTTGAACGACCAAAGGGAGTGGTAACTTCTTTAATTCCATTAACTTCTGAACTTGCGAAAGTTCAATACCTTATATTATAAGGACCTGATTAAATCTGACCTACGCTGTGCAGATATTCAGCAATCTGAACAGCATTGAGGGCTGCACCCTTGCGAATCTGGTCGCCTGAGAGCCAGAATGTGAGGCCGCAGTCGTCGGCGAGGTCCTTACGGATACGTCCTACGAATACGTCGTCCTTGCCTGCTGTCTCAAGCGGCATAGGATAGACGAGGTTGGCTGGATCGTCCTTGAGTGTACATCCGGGAGCGGCAGCGATGGCCTTCTGAGCCTCCTCAACGCTGATGGGGCTTTCGGTCTCAATCCATACCGACTCAGAGTGAGAGCGCAATGAGCTTACGCGAACGCACATGGCAGAGCAGCGCACGTCGCTGTGCATAATCTTGCGTGTCTCGTTGAACATCTTCATCTCCTCCTTAGTGTAGCCGTTGTCGGTGAACACGTCAATCTGAGGAATCACGTTGTATGCCAACTGATGGGGGAACTTGCTAACAGTGACAGGCTCGTTGTTGACGAGCTCCTTGTACTCCTGCTGCAACTCAGCCATGGCAGCTGCACCGGCACCGCTTGCGCTCTGATAGCTTGCGATGTGTATGCGCTTGATGTGGCTCAGAGCCTCAAGCGGCTTGAGCACTACCACCATCATGATAGTTGTACAGTTAGGGTTGGCAATGATGTTGCGTGGACGGTTGAGGGCATCCTCGGCGTTGCACTCGGGCACTACCAAAGGCACATCATCGCACATGCGGAATGCCGACGAGTTGTCGATCATAATAGCACCGTGCTTGGTGATGGTGTCGGCAAAGTCCTTCGAGGTGCCGCCGCCAGCCGATGTGAAGGCTACGTCGATGTCCTTGAAGTCGTCGTTGTGCTGAAGGAGCTTCACTTCATACTCCTTGCCCTTAAATGTGTATTTCTTTCCGGCAGAACGCTCTGAGCCGAACAGCACAAGGTTGTCAATGGGGAAATCTCTCTCGGCGAGTATGCGGAGGAACTCTTGTCCTACAGCTCCGCTCGCTCCAACAATTGCTACATTCATGTCTTGTATGTTTATTTGTTTGTTAACTAATTCCTGAAATTGCTTGCAAAGTTACAATATTTATTATTAATAAGTTACAATTGTGAGTGAATTATGATGCAAAATTGCGTTATTTTGTCATTTCTGACGCTTTGGGGCGATACTTCGGGTTTCGTATGGCTTGTCATTTGCCCTAAACGTCTATTGTTCAATACGTCAGATTTTATTTTCATGAATGTTCTTTTTTACGCAAAAATGACTATCTTTGCAGTTGAAAAGGAATCTGAAATAGAATAACACGTATAAGTGAGGAACATATATGAATATCAATAGCAATTCGGAACAAAAGGTTGACCTTGACTATATTCTCGACAAAGGAGTGGCAGACTATTCGGATGGTGACATCGTGATATTCGAGCAAATAGGAGACAAGTCGCTGAACGGCTCAGTAAAACTCGACATGATTATGTTGGCTTACTGTGTCAAGGGGCGTATGCAGGTAGACGTCAACGGCAAGACATACACTGCAAAGGCTGGCGAGGTGATGATAGGACTGCCCAACAACGTGTACAACAATTATATGATTTCGCCCGACTTCGAGTCGAAGATATTCGGCCTGTCGTATGCTGCTGCCGAGCGCAACATGCGCATCAACCGCGACGTGCTCGACCTTATAGGATATGTTGCTACCAATCCCGTTATCAGCCTTGATGACGAGCGCCAGGCTCTCATCACGAAGTATTACTCTATAATAGTGCATAAGATAAAGTCGCCGCACGGCTATTTCCACAAGGAGATAATGCACAGCCTGTTCCAGTGTGCCATATACGAGCTGTTTGCCATCATTGCCCCATATGTGCAATACTCGCACGACGGCGGCGAGACGAAACAGGCGAATCTGCTGTTTCGCAAGTTTGCTGACCTGCTGTCTGCCAATGAGGGTAAGGTGCGCTCGGTGAAGCGTTATGCCGACGAACTGTGCATAACGCCTAAGTATCTGTCGTTCGTGTCGAAGACGGTGACGGGCAAGACGGCGCTTGAATGGATTCATCAGTCGACGGTGAAAAACATTGAGCGTTATCTGAGCCACTCGAATATGTCGATAAAGGAGATTGCCGATATTCTGGAATTTCCCAACCTGTCGTTCTTCGGAAAATTCACAAAGAGTCATCTCGGAGTGTCGCCTACAGAATACCGTAGGCAGCAGAGCATGAAGAATAAGAATTTGTAGAGAATTGAGAGTTGAAAGTTGAGAATTGAGAGTTATGATATGTTATATGTATTATATATAACATTGTAATTACGATGTTTTACAAAGGTAATCATAACTCTCAACTCTACTCTCAACTCTCAATTCTCAACTCTCAACTTATTGAAAGCCCCATTTCCTTCGCCTTCTCTACGAGCAGTTGCATAAGCGGTTCGCGCTCGTTGGGCACCCTATTGTCGAGCACAGCATCCTTAAGATATTGTTTAAGGAGTCCCACTTCGCGGCAGGGCTGCATATTGAACATCTGCATTATTTCGTTGCCGTCGATAACGGGCTGCAGCAATCGCTTGTAGTCGCGCTCCTTCAGGTCGGCAAGCTTCACACGTACCATACGGAAGTTTTCGGCAAACTGCTTCTTGCGCACTTCATTCTTCGACGTGATGTCAGCCTCGCAGAGCGTCATGAGGTCGTCGATGTCGTCGCCGGCATCGTTCATCAGTCGGCGTACTGCCGAATCAGTCACCTCATCATCGGCAATTGCGATGGGGCGCATGTGCAGGTCGACAAGCTTTTCAACGTATTTCATCTTAGCGTCCATAGGCAGCTTCATACGACGGAAGATGCCCGGAATCATCTTTGCACCAAGATAGTTGTGATTGTGGAATGTCCAACCGATGGCAGGTTCCCAACGCTTCGACTTAGGTTTGCCGATGTCGTGGAACAGTGCAGCCCAACGCAGCCAAAGGTTGTCGCTATGCTTAGCCACGTTGTCGACAACCTCAAGCGTATGGTAGAAGTTGTTCTTGTGGGCGCGGCCGTTGCGGGTCTCCACTACGTCGAGAGCCGAGAGTTCGGGAATGATGAGCTGCAGGAGTCCGCAGCGCTGCAACTCCACGAAGCCACGGCTGGGCTGCGGCGTGCGCATAATCTTGTTGAGCTCGTCGGCAATGCGCTCGCCGCTCACAATCTTGATACGTTCGGCATTGCGTCCGAGAGCCTCGAAGGTCTCGTCGTCGATGTAGAAGCGCAGCTGGGCTGAGAATCGCACGCAGCGCATCATGCGCAACGGGTCGTCGGAGAAGGTGATGTCGGGATCGAGCGGAGTGCGAATTATGCCGTCTTCAAGGTCGTAAATGCCGTCAAAGGGGTCGACCAGTTCGCCGAAGCGGTCGTGGTTAAGGCATACAGCCATGGCATTGATGGTGAAGTCGCGGCGGTTCTGGTCGTCCTCCAGAGTGCCGTCTTCGACTATAGGCTTGCGCGACGAGCGGTCGTAGCTCTCGCGACGAGCACCAACAAACTCCACCTCGGTGTCGTGATACTTCACCTGCGCCGTGCCGAAGTTGCGATATACGGCAAGATGGGCGCGCCATCTGCCCGTCTTCGGGTTCTTGCCCAGTTTGTGTTGCAGCGCTGTAGCCACCTCGATACCGCTGCCCACAACCACTACATCAATGTCGTTGGTGGGGCGTTCGAGGAAGATGTCACGCACATATCCGCCTACGAGATAGCACTCGACTCCAAGTTCGTCTGCCACCTCGCCTATGCGGTGAAAAATATTCTTGTCAAGGATTTGTGCCAGTTCGGCATCAGTGTATAATTTCATTCTCTTGTTTGGTTTCGTATTGCAAAATTACACATTTTTACCCGAAATTTATCCCTAACCACATATAATTGTATTATTATGTACATAATTAGGATATACAATACTTAATATATCGAAAATTATGTCTAATTTTGCAATAACATTTTTTTAACAAACAAACAAATCAATGAAAGCCAACAAATTGACTCTCGTGATGGCAATACTCGCCATCATGTTCATTGCTCCGGCCAAGGCCAAAGCACAGGTAAACGCACAGCTGTTTTACGATTTCGGCACTGACCGCAAGTTCGCAACCCTCACACTTGAGATGTTCAAGCAGGACAAGTGGGGTAACACCTACTTCTTCATCGACCACGACTTCAACTACGACCAGCACGTTGCAGGTCCTAACTTGGCTCCTGGTGGTACATACTTCGAGATAGCACGCTGCCTCAACTTCTGGCAGAACTCAGCTATCAAGAACCTCTCGCTTCACGTAGAGTACAACGGTGGTATCACTGCCTCATATCCTATCAACAACGCATGGCTCGTAGGTGTCGACTACTTCATGCACAGTAAGGACTTCAAGAACACCCTCAACCTCAAGGCTCTCTACAAGAACATCAAGAAGAAGGACTCTGACGTGCCTATGCAGTTTACAGCAGTATGGGCTATGAACGACCTCTTTGGTGTGAAGGGATTGAAGTTTGACGGATTTGCCGACTTCTGGTGGGAAGACCACGCTGTTGACTTCCGCGAGGACGGTTCATGCGACATGAAGTCGACCGTGTTCATCACCGAGCCACAGCTCTGGTATAACGTTGGTCAGCACTTCGGCGTAGACAACCTCAGCCTCGGTACAGAGATTGAGTTGTCTAACAACTTCGGCTCTACTGGCGGTTTCAAGTGCCGTCCGTGTCTGGGTGTGAAGTGGGACTTCTAAGCCTAAATGCCTAAAAGTAAAAAGGTAAAGAAGTAAAAAAGTAAAAGAGTAAAAAGGTTTTTTAAAACAATAAGACTATGCTTTCAAAACTCTTTGGCTTCGACCCCAAGAAGCACAACATCCGCACTGAGATTATGGCTGGTGTGACCACATTCCTCACCATGGCATACATTCTCGCTGTCAACCCGAGCATCTTCTCCAACCTTGCATCGCAGGGTATGGATACCAATGCCGTGTTCACATCAACAGCCTTGGCTGCTATCGTCGGTACACTCGTAATGTCGATCTACGCCAAGAAGCCTTTCGGACTTGCCCCGGGTATGGGACTGAACGCCTTCTTCGTGTTTACTGTATGTCTCACCATGGGCTACTCATGGCAGTTTGCGCTGACCGCCATCCTCATTGAGGGATTCCTCTTTGTGCTGATGACCGTAACGAAGATACGTACACTCATCGTAGACGCCATTCCGGCTACGCTCAAGCGTGCCATCGGTGCTGGTATCGGATTGTTCATCGCCTTCATCGGACTCAAGAACGCCGGCATCATCGTTGAGAACTCAGCCACATTCGTGACCATCGGCAAACTGACAGGCGGCTCTGCACTACTCGGTGTTATCGGTATAATCCTCACCTCGGTGCTCGTAATCAAGAAGGTGCCGGGCTCGTTGCTCATCGGTATTCTTGGCACAGCGCTCATCGGTATTCCTATGGGTATCACCAACTTCAACGGCATCATTGACACTCCGCCGTCGATTGCGCCTATATTCTGTAAGTTCGAATTCCACCATATCTTTACTATCGATATGCTTATCGTGGTGTTCACATTCCTCTTCATCGACATGTTCGACACCATGGGTACGCTCGTAGGCGTATGCACCAAGGCGGGAATGATGCAGAAGGACGGTCGCATTCCGGGACTGAACAAGGCTTTTATGGCTGATGCCATTGCCACTATGACCGGCGCTTGCCTCGGTGCCAGCACCACTACAACATACGTAGAGAGTGCATCGGGCGTTGCCCAGGGCGGTCGCACCGGATTGACAGCCTTCGCTACAGCCATGTGCTTTGTCATAGCGCTGTTCTTCGCTCCGATATTCCTCTCTATTCCGGCTGCAGCCACAACACCGGTTCTTGTAATCGTGGGTCTGTTCATGCTGTCGCCAATCAAGGATATCGATCTCGACAACTTTGCTGAGTCTATCCCGGCATTCATCACCATCATCATGATGCCTCTGACATACAGCATCTCTGACGGTATCCTTTGCGGTGTTATCTCTTACGTTGCAATCAACGTAATCTGCGGCAACTTCAAGAAACTCAACATCACGCTGTATATATTGGCAGTGCTGTTTGTGATGAAGTACATTTTCATCTAAAAAAAATTGAGAGTTGAGAGTTGAAAGTTGAGAGTTATGATTACCTTTGTAAAATGTCGTAATCAAAATGGTATGTATATAAACATTATATATGGCATATCATAACTCTCAACTCTCAACATTCAAGTCTCAATTCTCAACTATAAGATTCTCAACTTTCAACTCTCAATTATTAATTAATTGAGCAATTGCTCAATTGCTTCCACCATCGGCGCTGCCAAGGCGCGCTTGCTGGCGGGGACTTCTTGCGGTGTGAACTTCTTCACCATATTGTTCAGTTTCTGCAACTTTGCCTTCTGTCCGGTGCGTGTGTATTCCTTGCGCAGCTGAACAATCTTCTCGCAAATCTGCAGACCCTCTATCAGACGCTCGAAACGGATGCTTGAGCGCGGACCGGGATACATGCAGTAGGTGTCGCCGGCAGCCCATGAGCGGAAACGAGAGTCGCGCAGCGGGTCGCGTGTCCAACTGTTGTACGACCATCGCAGATAGCCATCGTAGTCGCCACCCAATGCGTGAACAGCCATCCATGCCGCTTCGGCAGGTGGCGAGAACGTGAATGTATTGGGAAATCCCTCGGTGCAGCAAGTGTAGTAGGTGCTAATCTTGCCCTCGGCACGGCGGCGTGCGAGTACATCCTGTGGAAAATCGTGACCGTAAGCTATACAATAATAATATAGGTCGCGCTCAATCTCCTCGTGATAGATGCCAGCGAGCGAGATTTTATAATCCTTGTCGGCATCCTTTATCACCTTTATTGCAGCCTGCATGTCCTTCATAGGGCGTTCGTCCATAGCTATGCAGGTCTTGTCGAACCAACCCTTCTGGCGCAGATGACGGGCAAAGTCGCGTAGGAATGTGCCCCAGTATTCGGTGTAAGCATTGTCGCCGGGCTTTGCCTTGACAAACTTCATGCGGTTGGTGGCCTCGTCGTAGTAGTCGAAGCGCAGCTCCCAGGGTATCATGGTGTAGCAGGCGATGAGCCGGTTGATGCCGACGTCGTTCATCATGAAGTCGACATATCGGTCGAAGACGGCATAATCGAACGTCCACGAGCCGTCGATGTGCTTGATGCGTGTCACCATCGAGTCGTAATGGTCCTCGGTCTGTCCGTTCCAGGGCTTGTGCATGATGCTTGTGGTGATGCTGTACTGTCCGGCATCGGCAAGCATCTTCATGATGGGGCGCATTGCGTCGAAGTGTTCCTTGCTCCAAAGCGGCACCTTATAGTATCGGGCTACAGCATAGGGGTTCTGCCATAAGTCGAGATTGGTGGTCCACTGCTGTGGCGCGGGCAATGTGCGGTTGATGACCTGCAGCTTGAGCTGCAGCGACATAGGCTTCAGATTCTTGCCGCTCACGGTAATCTGTGCGGTGTAATTGCCGGGCTTTGCGTCCTGCGGCACCCACACGTTTGCCCATATAGGCTGCGTGGTGTTGCGGCGCACGGGCAAAGTCTTGTTGATGTCGAGCACGTCTGCCACTACTGACGAGTCCCAGTCGGCAGGATTGCGATAGCCGCATCCGCTGCCGTCCTTGTTGAGTTCGTCGGTCATGACGTATCGCACGAAGTTGGTGCGGAGGGCTGAAGCCGGTATGACGGCATCCGGCGAGCGGAGGTCGGTGACTGTTATCTGCACGTCATCGAGGTCGACATTGGTCCACAACAGGGCCTGTGCGTTGACACGTTCGCCACGCCACGCCTTCAGGCTGACTGCATTCTGCGTCTTCACCTGCGGAATGTCGAGCCGGCGGTAGCGTGTGTCGATTGACGCCCAGCTCAATTGGGTAGGCTGAGCGAGCTTTGCCCATGCCGCGTCAGAGTCGTGCGGCTTGGTGTCGGTCAGTTCGTCGTAATGGCCGAGTGGGAAGATGTCGGCTGGCTGACTGCTCTGTGCGTTGGCAGTGAGCGCTGTCATGGCAACGGCGCACAATGCAACCGAAAGTCTGATTTTCTTCATTATTGATTGGTTTTAGTGATTGGTATTACAAAGTTAGCCTTTTCTGATGATATTTCGATGGTTTTAAATCTAAAATACCAAATTAAGACTATTGCAAGAATGACGATAGTTTTGTAATTTTGCGGAATTAACGCTTTAAGAAAACAGAAATACTGATATGGATAATAACAAAGAGATGGCTCAGCATAGCTGTGCTGAGTCGCAGAACTTCTGGTTGTGGCTCGGAGCACTCGTCATCGGTACGGTGCTCGGAATGCTTGGTGTGGGATGGATTGACAGTGCCACCAACTTCGTGGCTACCATTTACACCCGCCTTTTTCAGTTTGTGGCTATACCTACTATAGCCCTTGCCGTCACCACTACGCTCGCCCGATTCGGCACGCAGAAAGATACAGGACGCATATTCCGCCACACGCTGACCTACACGCTGCTCACTACGGTGGCTGCAGCTGCCGTGGGCATGCTGCTGTACCGGATTATCTCGCCCGACAATCTGCCGCTTGAGGCTATTCAGGGCGACACGGGCATTGACTCGGTGAAGCAGGAACTGGGCGATGCCTCATACATGGACTACATCATCGGCATTGTGCCCGACAATGTGCTGCGCCCGTTGGTTGAGGGCAATGTGCTCTCGCTGCTGCTCATAGCTGTGGCTGTGGGCATTGCCCTGGCACGTATGCCCGAGACTGACAGCAAGCGCACGCTGATGAACGGTCTCTACGGATTGCAGAACCTTGTGTCTACACTCATCCACTGGCTCATCGACATTCTGCCTATAGGCATCGTGGCGTTTGCAGCACAGCTGTCGGCTGAGGTTACTGCAGGCACCGTAGTAACGTCGATAGGCAAGTATGTGGCTGTGATATTGGGTGGCAATCTGTTGCAGTTCTGCGTGGTGTTGCCGCTGTTCCTCATGGCTCGCGGACTGAATCCTATACGCGTGGCTCGTGCCATGACTCCTGCTGTACTTATGGCATTGTTCACCAAGAGTTCGGCGGCTACGCTGCCCGTCACCATTCAGAGCGCCGAGGAGCGTCTGGGTGTGGACAGTCGTGTGGCACGCTTCGTACTGCCCATCTGCACTACTATAAATATGAACGGATGTGCAGCGTTCATATTCGTCACATCACTGTTCGTAATGCAGAATGGCGGGGTCGAGATTACATGGGGCACAATGATTATGTGGCTCTTCATATCGGTGATAGCAGCCATCGGCAACGCCGGAGTGCCTATGGGATGCTACTTCCTTACACTCTCGTTGATGTCGGGTGTGGGCGCACCTATAGCCATTATGGGCATCATCCTGCCCGTATTCACCGTGCTCGACATGATTGAGACAGCCGAGAACGTGTGGTCGGACTCGTGTGTTGCGGCTATGACCGACCGAGATGTCCGAAACGCCAGCCCACGCCAAGCATAAGGTGCTTGGGCCGGTGGAAGTCGTTGAGGCAGTAGCCTATGTGCAGCAGGAAGCGGTGCGTAAGGTTCAGCTTCAGCGCTAACAGTTCGTATATGCCGTGGAAGTCGTCGGTGGCGTTGACGAAGTTGCTGCCTATGCCGAAGTTGATGGCAAAATAAGGCATGCAGAACTCTACACGTGCCGACGCTCCGAGTGCCATCTGGCGCCACACCGACTCTGGCGCTACACCATCAAGGTCGACGTTGGCGCCACGGTCGTAGGTGCCGTCGAGCGATAAGCCTGCCTTCAGCCAGTGGTTGAAGCGGTACATCGGATTGAAGTTGAATCCTGCCACGGCATACGTTCCGGGTAAGATGTAAGCTTCGCCATCGCTCATATAGTAGCCACGCTGATGCCATGCGCCATATAATATAAGGTCGTAGGTAATGTCGTGGCTCACGGGCGGCATGGCTTCGTGACGATAGAGTAGGCGAGGCGAGTGGCGGTTGATGTAATAGGCGGCACCTATGCGCAGAGCGGCTGTGTTGAGGCCAAGGTTAGGAAACTGCGTGTTGCCGTTGGAGTAGTGAGTCACGTTGAGTCCGAAGTTGAGGTCGACATGGCGCGAGGCTATCCAGCGCAGATACAGGTCGAACCCGATATATGCCGTGACGCGCGAACCTATCAGTTTGTTGTCGGGATTGTCAATCTCGTCGTACGGTTTCCATCCGAAGGTAAGTCCGAGATTCCACTCGTAGTTGAGCGCCAGTCGATTGCTCAGACTGGCTATGCGTGCGCCTTGCAACAGAAATACCGACACAGGATTGCCCAACTGCGGATTGAACTCGTTCCATCCGATGCCAATGCCTTGGTAAGTGTCGCGGTAGATGCGTGCCTGCTCGCTGCCCTCGGGAGCCGAGAAGGCATACTTAAGGTAATAGCCCATATCGTGGTTCATGGTGCGCACTTCGGGATTCTTGCCACGCAGAAAGTCGTTGGTATGCAGAATGGCGCCCGGACGATAGTCGAACATTAATTGATGTACGAAGTGGCGGGTGGCTGACGAGTCGGAAGGCTCCGGCTCGGTTTGTGCCGACATGGGCAGGGCTAAAAGCGCAAGCAAAGCCCATAATATATAATAAGGTGTTGTTTTCATTTCACGATACTTTGTTTCTGTACTCACGTGAATATCTTTCTCACGTGAGTAATATAATTGCAAAAGTAAGTATTTTATATCGTTTTGCAAAAAATGTCATATAAATCTTTCCTTTTTTCGTTTCTGTGCCATATTGACAGGCGTTTGACCCCGTGAAATGTCAGTACGAACTTAGCATTCTGAGTTTTGGCACACCATTTGTATATTATACGGCGAACGCAGTCGTAGTGCTGCTGTTCAGCATACAAATATTAATCACGAAATAAAAATAAAAAAGATACATTATGGGAAAGATTATTGGAATCGACTTAGGTACTACAAACTCATGTGTTGCCGTTTTTGAGGGCAACGAACCTGTAGTAATCGCCAACAGCGAAGGCAAGCGCACAACTCCTTCAATCGTTGGATTCGTAAAGGACGGTGAGCGTAAGGTAGGCGACCCTGCAAAGCGTCAGGCTATCACCAACCCGAAGAACACCGTATATTCTATCAAGCGTTTCATGGGTGAGACCTATGAGCAGTGCGCTAAGGAGGTTACGCGCGTTCCGTTCAGCGTAGTTAACGAAGGTGGCTACCCACGCGTTGACATCGACGGCCGCAAGTATACTCCGCAGGAAATCTCGGCAATGGTACTTCAGAAGATGAAGAAGACCGCTGAGGACTATCTCGGACAAGAAGTGACTGACGCCGTCATCACAGTTCCGGCTTACTTCTCTGACTCACAGCGTCAGGCTACTAAGGAGGCAGGTCAGATTGCAGGTCTTAACGTTCGCCGTATCGTGAACGAGCCTACTGCCGCAGCTCTTGCTTACGGTGTAGACAAGGCCAACAAGGACATGAAGATTGCCGTATTCGACCTCGGTGGCGGTACATTCGATATCTCAATCCTCGAGTTCGGTGGTGGTGTGTTTGAGGTACTTTCTACCAACGGTGACACTCACCTCGGTGGCGACGACTTCGACCAGGTAATCATCGACTGGCTCGTACAGGGCTTCAAGGCCGACGAGGGCATCGACCTCTCTAAGGATCCGATGGCTATGCAGCGCTTGAAGGAGGCTGCCGAGAAGGCTAAGATCGAGTTGTCAAGCACAACTTCTACAGAAATCAACCTTCCGTATATCTCAGCCGAGGGTGGTGTGCCAAAGCACTTGGTTAAGACTCTGACTCGTTCACAGTTCGAGCAGTTGGCTCACAACCTCATCCAGGCTTGCCTCGTACCTTGCCAGAACGCTATCCGCGACGCAAAGCTCCAGACTTCAGATATCGACGAGGTTATCCTCGTAGGTGGTTCAAGCCGTATACCTGCTGTTCAGACTCTCGTTAAGAACTACTTCGGCAAGGAGCCTTCAAAGGGTGTTAACCCTGACGAGGTGGTAGCCGTAGGTGCTTCTATCCAGGGCGCTATCCTCAACAAGGAGAGCGGCGTAGGCGACATCGTATTGCTCGACGTTACTCCGCTTACTCTTGGTATCGAGACAATGGGTGGCGTAATGACAAAGCTTATCGATGCTAACACAACTATCCCTGCAAAGAAGAGCGAGGTATTCTCAACAGCTGTCGACAACCAGACTGCCGTAACTATCCACGTACTCCAGGGTGAGCGTCCGATGGCTTCACAGAACAAGTCAATCGGTCAGTTCAACCTTGAGGGCATCGCTCCGGCTCGCCGTGGTGTTCCTCAGATTGAGGTTACATTCGACATCGACGCCAACGGTATCCTCAATGTATCGGCTAAGGATAAGGCTACAGGCAAGGAGCAGGCCATCCGCATCGAGGCTTCTTCAGGCTTGAGCAAGGAGGAAATCGAGCGCATGAAGGCTGAGGCTGAGCAGAACGCTGCTTCGGACAAGGCTGAACGCGAGAAGATTGACAAGCTCAACCAGGCTGACTCAATGATCTTCACAACCGAGAACTTCCTCAAGGACAACGGTGACAAGATTCCTGCTGACAAGAAGCCGGGCATCGAGCAGGCTCTCCAGCAGCTCAAGGACGCTCACAAGGCAGCCGACGTTGCAGCTATCGACTCAGCCATCGCCAACCTTAACAACGTAATGCAGGCAGCTTCTGCACAGATGTATCAGGGTGGCGCACAGCCGGGCGCAGGTGCTCAGGCAGGTGCTGGCGCACAGCAGCAGGCTGGTGGCGACGCTAAGAGCGACGAGACAATCCAGGATGCTGACTTCGAGGAGGTGAAGTAATGCCGAAAGGTAAACACATAATAAACAATAAGCAAAAGCGTGCAGCTCAATGAGTTGCACGCTTTTTGCGTTTATGGGGTTCTTGTTTCTTATGCCTTTGTTATGCGCTTGTTTATCGCTTATTTGCAGCACATTTGCAACACAACAAAAAAGTAGATAATGTGGGACTTGTTCCTACCAATACATACTAATGCATACTTAAAAGTAGAAAACATGCCAGCAATAGGATTTGAAATCAAACGCAAGTGTAAGGTCTGTGGTGAAGTGTTCCTTGCCAAGACTCTTGACAGCCAGTATTGTTCGCCTAAGTGCAGCAAGGTGGCTTGGAAACGAAAGAAGGACGCAAAGGAGAGGAACGAGAAACTGGATCGTTTGGCACAGCACATTCCTGACATTAGGGAATATGTGTCGGTGAAGGAGGCGGTGGCGATGTTCGGAGTGGAACGTACTACACTCTATCGGCTGATAAAGAACGGTACAGTTCCTGCCATCAACGTCGGTAAGCGACTCACCCGAATCAAACGCTCAGCCTTGGAGACGATGTTTCTCACCAGAAAAGAAAGTCTTGCAGAAAGAGAGAAACCTGTGCCCAGAAGATACAGTATGGAACCAGAGGACTGTTATACCATTGGTGAGATATGCAACCTCTATCACATCAACGACAGCTCGGTATGGGCGCATATCCGCAAATATTCCATTCCGTCACGGCAGATAGGCAATTATGTGTATGTGCCGAAAGAAGAAATAGACAATTTGTATAAATCAGAAGTAGAATAAACCGAATATGAAGAAAGCATTATCGAACACCAAGGTGACCGTGAAGCTGCGCAAGTCCGTTCACCATGACAACGAGTGGTATCTTTTCATCGAGTCGTACCCTGTGTATAAGAAAGGAGACAACAAGCCAAGCCGTGTGGTTGAATTGGTAAACCGAACCATCTCCACACCACAATGGGATATGTCGTCCATTGCCCGTGTGCTGCCTGACGGCTCGTTCAACTACAAGCCGAAGCGTGACGTAAATGGCATTATCCAATGCAAGTCGCGCATAGACCAAGAGGCTTGCATCTATGCGGACAACGTGCGCAAACTTCGGCAGCATGAATATGACAATGCCGCCCTGTATTCCGACCGTGAGGAAGAAATCATTGAACAGAATGAACGTAGCGCACAAGACTTCATTAAGTATTTCATTGACATCATAGACAAACGTCATCCCAATAGTTCCAATGCCATCATTGTGAATTGGAACCGTGTGGGCGAATTGTTGAAGATGTATTCAGAAGGGAAACCAATACCTTTCAAGAGCGTAACGGTGAAATTGTTGGAGGACATCAAGATGTTTCTGCTTCGCGCTCCTTTGGGAGGAAACAAGAAAGGGACGGTGTCACGCAATACCGCCTCTACCTATTTCGCCATCGTCAAGGCAGGAGTGAAGCAAGCTTTCATTGACGAATATCTCACAGTGGATGTGAGTGCCAAGGTGAAAGGCATTCCATCGGAAGACAAGCTGCGAGCATCGCTCACACTTGACGAAGTGAAGCGATTGGCTGATACCCCTTGCGAGAGTGATGTACTTAGACGCGCTTCTTTCTTCTCTATCTTGACAGGCTTGCGTCATATAGATATCAAGAACTTGAAGTGGAAGCAAATATCACAGACAAGCAACGGCAGTTGGCGCATAGACATCTCACAGATAAAGACAAAGGTGGGTGCATATCTTCCCATTTCCGACCAGGCGTATGCCATGTGTGGTACTCGTCCTGAAGACGAGGAGCTTCTTGTTTTTGCAGGGTTGCAGAACGCTGCCTGGATTTCGAAGCCATTGAAGAAATGGATAGAGGCTGCTGGCATCAAGAAACATATAACCTTCCATTGCTTGAGTCACAACAAAATCTTTTATTAATTGAATATCAACGAATTAAGTACATTAAAGAATGTAACTGCTAACGATTTAGAAACGAGCTATATTCTTTTTCTTTCACAA
>OQWE01000274.1_pt1 | contig 18025 bp, 17 predicted proteins | sample 1691591 | NCBI WGS metagenome assembly OQWE01 (sample SAMN03418265, study PRJEB22391) | human gut metagenome | biome: human-gut; feature: organic feature; material: feces | host: Homo sapiens | place: Tanzania | collected 2013-01
CGCCGGCAGAGCATCTGTCGCTTACCGTGATTACACGCCGCGGGCCATGCTCACGAGAGGCGTTGCCGGTATACGCGGCAAGAGCCTAATTCTGAACCTGCCCGGCAACGAGACCGGCGCAAGGCAGAATCTGAGCGCCGTGATCGGTGTTTTGGAGCATGCTCTTCAAATGATAGCAAAAGACGAATAAGCGCAAAAAAAGCACGGCTTAGGCCGGCTGAGACAAGAAGTAATATCACGCCTGCCGAAGCCCGTGCCTCCGGTCGATATTATGAGATCTGCGCCTAACTCATAGGCGCACTTTATAAACTCTGCTGATATTTCGTGCCGTTCGTCGGGAACCAGTCCTCTGTATATGACCTCGAATCCCGATTCCTCGAGCATCTGCGCGACGGCAGGACCGCTTTTATCGACCCTTTCGCCGGCAGAGCATCTGTCGCTTACCGTGATTACAGCAGCTTTGTAGTCCATGTGCCCCTCCTTGTAAGTTACTTCTTAAAGCTGTCCTTAAGCGCGACAGCGCGGTTGAATACCAAATGCCCCGGAGAAGAATCCTTGCTGTCTACACAGAAATAGCCCATGCGCAGGAACTGGAACTGCGCCGGAGCGGCAGCTCCTTCGAGCATTTTCTCCAGCTTACAGCCGGTGAGCACCTCAAGCGACTCCGGATTGAGACAGCTTATATAATCCTTGTCCGCCGCATCCGGGTCAGGATCGGAGAACAGATTGCTGTACAGCCGTACCTCGGCGTCGGCGCAGTTATCGGCATCGACCCAATGTATCGTTGCACCCTTGACCTTGCGGCCGTCGGCAGGATCGCCGCCGCGGCTTTCGGGATCGTAGACGGCGAGTACTTCGACTGTATTGCCGTCGTCATCTTTGACGCAGCCGGTGCATTTTATAAGATACGCCCCCTTCAGACGGCACTCCGGGCCGTCGGGATAGAGCCTTTTGTACTTGGGGACCGGAGCTTCGAGGAAATCCTCGGCCTCGATCCACAAATTGCGCGAGAAGGTCACCTTTCTCGTCCCGGCGTTCGGATCATTTGGGTTGTTTTCAACATCGAGCTCCTCGCTCTGCCCTGCGGGATAATTTGTTATCGTGAGCTTCACGGGACGCAGAACGGCCATGGCGCGCTGAGCGTGATCGTTGAGATCCTCACGCAGGCAGTGCTCAAGGAACGCAAACTCGACGGTGTTCGGGACCTTGGCAACGCCGATCCTCTCACAGAAATTGCGGATTGAAGCAGGCGTATAGCCGCGGCGGCGCAGACCGCACAGCGTCGGCATGCGCGGATCGTCCCAGCCGGAGACAAGGCCTTCCTCCACAAGCCTTCTGAGCTTGCGCTTGCTTAGCACGGTGTAGTTTATGCCGAGGCGCGCAAACTCGATCTGTCGCGGCCTGGAGGGAACGGAGACATTGTTAATCACCCAGTCGTACAGCGGACGGTGATCCTCGTACTCAAGCGAGCACAGCGAGTGGGTTATACCCTCGAGCGCGTCCTGAATCGGATGAGCAAAATCGTACATAGGGAAGATGCACCACTTCGTGCCCTGACGGTGATGCTCGATATATCTGATGCGGTACAGCACGGGGTCGCGCATATTGAAATTGCCGGAGGCAAGGTCGATTTTAGCGCGCAGCGTGTACCTGCCCTCGGGGAATTCGCCGTTTTTCATGCGCTCGAAGAGCTCAAGGCTCTCCTCGACGGGTCTGTCGCGGTAGGGGCTTACGGCGGGCTTTGTCGTATCTCCGCGGTATTCCTTAAACTGCTCGGGTGTGAGCTCACAGACATAGGCAAGACCCTTTTTTATGAGCTCAACAGCATATTCGTAGGTTTTTTCGAAATAATCCGAACCGTAGAAGAAGCGTTCGCCCCAGTCAAAGCCTAGCCAGTGTATGTCCTCCTGAATGGCGTCTACGTACTCGGTATCCTCCTTGGCGGGGTTGGTATCGTCCATGCGCAGGTTGCAGATACCGCCGTACTTCTCGGCAGTGCCGAAATCTATGATAAGCGCCTTGCAGTGGCCGATGTGCAGATAGCCGTTCGGCTCGGGCGGAAAACGGGTGTGCACCTGCATCCCGGCAAATCTGCCGCCCTCGGCAAGGTCCTCGTCGATAAAGTTTTCAATAAAGTTTTTGCTTATCTCTTCCATGGTTCATACTCCTGTCTGAATGGGTAGTAAAATTATAAACGAATTCTTACGCAATTACAATATAAAAAATTAATTTGAGAGCTGTTGTATATGCCGTTGAGAAAACGCGAAAGCTGTGATAATATGATTACAGGTGATAAAAATGGACAATAAGTTTGACATACTCATCATCGGCGCGGGACCTGCCGGAGTATCGGCGGCGCTCACGGCCTGCAATCGCGGCAAAAAGACCGGCGTTATCGCAAACCCGCCCGAGAGCAGCAAGCTGTACCCTGCCGAAAGCGTCACGAATTACCCCGGCATATCGGGAACGGGTGCGGATATAATAAAAGCAATGACAAGGCAGCTTGAGGAAAGCGGCGCCGTTATTATAAACGGACGTGCGCTGAGTGTCGTACCGCTCGGAAAAACAATTGGCGTTGCCGTCGGGCGCGAGTTTTACGAGGCAGGCGCAGTTATAGTCGCAAGCGGTATAAGCCGCCGCCCGATATGCCCGGGTGAGGCGGAGTTTCTCGGCAGGGGAGTCAGCTATTGCGCTACCTGCGACGGAATGCTTTATAAGGGAAAGACCGTCGCCGTTATAGGCGACAGCGAGGAGGCCGCGCACGATGCGCAGCTTCTGCGCGATATCGGCTGCGAGGTGCTGCCCTTTACAGGCAAGGAGAAGTTTGATATCCGCGGCGGAATGAAGGCCGATACGCTTGTCGTTAACGGGCAGGAGCATAAGGTTGACTGTGTTTTTATTCTTAAAGACACGCTTACAGCCGAGAGTCTTGTTTCCGGTATAGAGTCCGAGCGCGGCATAATAAAAACAGACCGCAGCGGAAAAACTAACATAAGGGGCGTTTACGCCGCCGGCGACTGCACGGGAGCACCGTATCAGATAGCAAAGGCCGTGGGCGAGGGCAACGTCACCGCGCTTTCTGCCTGCGAATATATAAACACCATCGAAAAGGAGATATAAATCATGATAATGCATCTTACGAAGGATAATTTTGATTCCGTCACTTCCTCAGGCCTCGTGCTGGTCGATTTCTGGGCGACCTGGTGCGGCCCCTGCCGCATGCAGGCCCCGATACTTGAGGAGTTTGACAAGCAGATGGAGGGCCGCGTCAAGGTCTGCAAGCTCGATGTCGATCAGGTACCGTCTGTCGCACAGCGCTTCGGCGTTATGAGCATCCCGACACTCATCGCATTTAAGGACGGAAAACAGATCGGTAAAGAGGTCGGAGTGACAAGCTGCGAGGAGCTTATTCGCATGTTCGGCTAAAAAAGTTTCAATATTTGTTGCAATTCATTTTCTGCCCGTATATAATGGGTTATCCGTTGTATACGGGCATACTTATTGATTATTGGAGGAAATTATGTCTGACTATATAATAAGCTGCTGCTCGACGGCAGACCTTTCGAAGGAGCATTTCCAAGCGCGCGATATCAAATATGTCTGCTTCCACTACATGCTCGACGGCGAGGACTACAGCGACGACCTCGGCCAGAGCATTCCGTTTGAGGAGTTTTACAAGAAAATGGCCGAGGGTGCGGAGACCAAGACCAGTCAGGTTAACGTTTCCGAGTACATCGATTTCTTTACTCCTTTTCTTAAAGAGGGCAAGGATATCCTGCATGTAACGCTCTCGAGCGGTATCTCCGGTACAATTAACTCCGCACGCAGCGCAGCCGAGATACTCGCTCAGGATTTCCCCGAGCGCAAGATATACATAGTCGATTCTCTCGGCGCATCCTCCGGCTACGGCCTTTTGATGGACACGCTTGCCGACAAGCGCGACGAGGGAATGAGCATCGACGAGGCTCGCGAATGGGTCGAAGCCAACAAGCTGCATCTGCACCACTGGTTCTTCTCCACGGATCTGAGCTTCTACGTCAAGGGCGGCAGAATTTCCAAGGCGGCAGGCTTCTTCGGAACGATGCTCAACATCTGCCCGCTGCTGAATATGGACAACCTCGGCAGGCTTATTCCCAGGGAAAAGATCCGCACTAAGAAAAAGGTCATAAAGACCATCGTCGAGCGCATGGAGCAGTGCGCAAACGACGGACTCGACTACTCCGGCAAGTGCTACATCTCGCAGTCGGGCTGTATTGAGGACGCGAAGGAAGTCGCCGCTCTTATCGAGGAGCGCTTCCCCAAGCTCAACGGCAAGGTCGAGATAAACTATGTCGGAACGACCATCGGCAGTCACACCGGCCCCGGCACAGTCGCACTGTTCTTCTGGGGCATCGAGCGCGGCGAATAAATCCCGGCTTGACTTTTCGGGTAAAAAGCGCATATAATAAGATTTATTAAAGGCGATGACGGACAGGAGTAAGCGTAGCTTGCTTTTCAGAGAGGGAACGGTCGGTGAAAGTTCCTAAAGCATACCGCCGAAGGTCGGTCCCGAGCAGCCGTGCCGAAATTCAAGTAGGCCGGACGGTAGCTCCCGTTACAGAGCGTTGAGTGCCGCGCACAGCGCGGAATTCAGGTGGTACCGCGTAATACTGCGTCCTGATTTTTCGGGGCGCAGTTTTTTATTTGCTAAGGAGGAACAGATATGAAAGAGCTGCCGAAGGTGTACGACCCCGGTACGGTGGAAAAGAGAATATATGATATGTGGCAGTCGCACGGCTGCTTCAAGGGCGTCATAGACCCCGACAAAAAGCCGTTTTCGATAGTTATGCCGCCCCCCAACGTAACAGGCCAGCTTCACATGGGTCATGCGCTCGACTCGACCCTGCAGGATATCCTGATCCGCTATAAGCGTATGCAGGGCTATGCCGCGCTGTGGCTTCCCGGCACCGATCACGCCGGCATAGCAACACAGATCAAGGTCGAGGAGGAGCTGCGCGTCAAGGAGGGACTTACGCGCTACGATCTCGGCCGCGAGAAATTTCTTGAGCGCGTCTGGGATTGGAAGAATAAATACGGCGACCGCATCGTCGAGCAGCAGAAGGTGCTCGGCGCGTCCTGCGACTGGGACAGAAGCGCCTTTACCATGGACGAGACGCGTGCAAGGAGCGTGCGCGAGACCTTCTGCGAGCTGTACGAAAAGGGCCTTATCTACAAGGGCAGCCGCATTATAAACTGGTGCCCGAAGTGCCGCACGGCGCTTTCCGACGCCGAGGTCGAGTATAAGGAAATGCCAGGATCGTTCTGGCATATAAGATACCCCATCGAGGATTCGGACGAGGAGTTTATCATCGCGACTACCCGTCCGGAGACCATGCTCGGCGACTCCGGCGTTGCGGTGCACCCCGACGATGAGCGCTATAAGCACCTTGTCGGCAAGAACGCCATACTGCCGCTGGTCGGAAGAAGGCTCCCCATCGTCGCCGACGAATATGTCGAGCTCGGCTTCGGCACCGGCGCCGTCAAGATGACGCCCTGCCACGACCCGAACGACTATGAGGTCGGGCTCAGGCACAACCTTGAGCAGATACTCTGCATTGACGAGGACGCGAAGATCATAAACGGCGGAAAGTATAACGGCATGGACCGCTATGAGGCGCGCAAGGCCATCGTCGCCGATCTTGAGGAGCAGGGCTATCTCGTCAAGGTCGAGCCGTATAACCACAATGTCGGCTGCTGCTACCGCTGCGGCACCGTCGTTGAGCCGCTTACGAGCCCCCAGTGGTTTGTTAAGATGAAGCCTCTTGCTAAGGCGGCGATCGACGTTGTGAAGGACGGCAGAATAAAGTTCGTTCCCGAGCGCTTCACAAAGACCTATATGAACTGGATGGAGAATGTACACGACTGGTGCATCTCCCGTCAGCTCTGGTGGGGACACAGAATACCGGCATGGTACTGCGACGACTGCGGAAAAATAACCGTTGCACGCGAGGATCCCTGCGAGTGCGAATACTGCCGCAGCAAAAATATCCGTCAGGAAGAGGATGTTCTCGACACATGGTTCTCCTCCGCGCTCTGGCCGTTTTCGACCATGGGCTGGCCGGACAAGACCCCGGAGCTTGACTACTGGTATCCTACCTCGGTCATGGTAACGGGCTATGATATTATCTTCTTCTGGGTCGCAAGAATGATATTCTCCGGCATGGAGCAGATGAAGAAGGAGCCGTTCCACACTGTGTTCATCCACGGCCTTGTGCGCGACAGTCAGGGAAGAAAAATGTCAAAGAGCCTCGGCAACGGCATAGACCCGCTGGAGATGGCCGAAAAGTACGGCGCTGACGCACTGCGCTTTAACCTCATAACCGGCAACAGCCCCGGCAACGACATGCGCTTTTACGTTGAAAAGTGCGAGGCGATGCGCAACTTCTGCAATAAGATATGGAACGCGTCGCGTTTTGTAATGATGAACCTTACCGTTGAGGACAATCACCTGCCCGAAAAGCTCGAAACCGAGGATAAGTGGATACTGTCAAAGCTTGATCGCGTTATTAAAGAGGTCTGCGACAATGTGGACAGCTTTGAGCTCGGCGTCGCGGCCGGCAAGATATACGACTTCATTTGGGACGACTACTGCGACTGGTATATAGAGCTTACAAAGCCGCGCCTTAACGGCGAAGACGAGACGGCAAAGGAGGGTGCGCAGCGCGTTCTGCTGTACGTCCTTGTCGAGATACTCAAGCTTCTGCACCCGTTCATGCCGTTTATCACCGAGGAGATATGGCAGGCGCTGCCGCACGAGGGCTACGCGCTGATGATGCAGTCCTACCCCGTGTACGACGGGAGCCTCAACTTCCCCGAGGACGAGACGAGCTTCGGCATGGTCATGGACGCCATAAAGGCCGTGCGCGCCCGCAGAGCAGAGATGAACGTGCCCCCGTCCAGGAAGAGCCGCCTCATTATAGTCACCGACAAGGCCAAGGCGTTTAACGACGGTGAAAAATTCATCTGCAAGCTCGCCTATGCCTCCGGTATTGAGGTAAGAGCCGAGCTTCCCGAGTCGACCGACGGCATGGTATCGGTCATAACCGATAACGCACGCATGTTCATGCCCATGGCAGAGCTCGTCGACCTTGAAAAGGAGCGAACCCGCATGGAAAAGGAGCTTGCAAACGCCAAAAAGCAGCTCGACGGACAGATAGCAAAGCTTGCAAACGAGAATTTCGTCTCCCGCGCACCGGAGAAGGTCGTCAATGTCGAGCGTGAAAAGAAGGCAAAGCTCGAAGCGCTTATCGAAAATCTTGAGGAAAGCCTCAAAAATCTCGGATAAGTCCGACGGGCTTCTGCAAAAACTGCACATATAAACATTTAAACTGATGTCAAGCATAGCTTGACATCAGTTTTTTTAACATTGGGGTGATAAAAATGAAAATAGCATCGGAATACTCCGACGGCAGGCTGACAGTGTATCTTGCGGGGGAGCTTGACCATCACAGCGCGAAAATGGCGGTCTCCGGCATTGCCGAGGGCATCGACAGATATCTTCCGCGAGACCTTGTGCTCGACCTGACGCAGCTGGGCTTTATGGATTCGTCCGGCATTGCGGTCATCGTGCGCAGCTATAGGAAAATGCGGAATGCCGGAGGACGGATGTATATTGAAAATCCTCAGTCTCAGCCGCTCAAGGTGCTCGACGCCTCAGGCATTGACAGACTGATACCGATTGCCGCAAAAAGGGAGGTAACGACATGACGGTGACAAACTACATAAAGCTTGAATTTCCAAGCTGCAGCTCGAACGAGAGTTTTGCCCGCGCCGCTGCGGCCGGCTTTGCCGCGCAGCTTGACCCGACGCTCGACGAGCTGGGTGATATCAAGACATCGGTCAGTGAGGCAGTGACAAACTGTATCGTTCACGCGTACCCGGACAGCATAGGGACGATAATGATGCGTCTGCGTATTCTCGACGGGGAAAAGCTGGAGATAACCGTCCGCGACAAGGGGCGCGGCATAGCCGATCTCCAGCAGGCGATGCTGCCGATGTATACGACAGGCGGCGAGGAGCGCAGCGGCATGGGCTTTACCATTATGGAGAGCTTCATGGACAAGCTCAAGGTGAAAAGTGTGCCCGGCAAGGGCACAACGGTCACAATGCTGCGCACCATTCGACAGCGCAGAGCCTTTCGATGACTGAGCGCATGCTCAATGACCTCCGTTTGGCTCAAGCGGGGGACAAGGCCGCTGCCGAGCGGCTTGTTGAGGAAAACTCAGGACTGATATGGAGCGTCGCCCGCCGCTTTTTCGGCCGCGGCGCTGAGCCGGACGATCTTTACCAGCTCGGCTGTCTCGGCTTTCTTAAAGCTATAACCGGATTTGATCCGGACTTCGGAACGCAGTTTTCAACCTATGCCGTGCCGAAGATAACTGGCGAGATACGCCGCTTTCTGCGCGACGACGGAACGGTAAAGGTAAGCCGAAGCATAAAAGAGCGCTCGCAGCGTATAAAAAACTCTCGAGGATTGCTTGAGCAGCGCCTGGGCCGGGCACCGCTTTTATCTGAGCTTGCCGCAGAGCTCGGCCTTACACCCGAGGAGATAGCTTTTGCCGAAACGGCCGCGGGCCCGGCCGAGAGCCTTCAGCGCGAAACCGGCGAGGAGGGCTTCACCCTGGAGCATATACTGTGCGACCTGTACGGCGAGGAACGCATGATAGAGCATATCGCCCTGCGATGCGCCATTGAGAGCCTGCCTGAAAAGGAGCGAAAAACGCTGTATCTGCGCTATTATCATGGTTTCACGCAGGAGAAAACGGCAAGGGTGCTGGGCGTATCTCAGGTGCAGATATCGCGCCTTGAGCGCAAGGCCATAAATCAGCTTAGGGAAATACTTTCATAGTTTGAAAAGCCGCACGGGAATTGTTCCCGTGCGGTTCTGTTCTTATTGCACACGGATGATGCACTTTGACCAAAACTTATTAATAATTTATTAAATAAAGTATGAGGCCTTGAAATCCGTAAAGTTTGCGTTAAAATATCATGGTGCTTTCAGAATAGGGTGGGTGTGTATATGGAAAAAAGAAAAAGAAGCCTTGCGATAGACATGCTCAACGGCTCAATGTGGGATAAGATACTGCTCTATGCTCTGCCGGTTGCGGCAACAGGCATTTTGGGGCAGCTTTTTAATGCATCCGACGTTGCAATAGTCGGCAATTTCGCCTCGACCGACAGAGTCGCGGCAGTCGCTGCGGTCGGTGCGAACGGCCCTGTCATAGGCCTTGTACTCAACCTGTTTATAGGCATAGCTCTCGGAGCTAACGTCGTCATAGCAAATGCCATAGGCAGGGGAGACAGGGAAACGGTTTCCCGTGCGGTGCACACATCCGTCGTCGCATCCGTGCTCGGCGGCTTTATCGTCATGCTAATAGGCCAGCTGCTTGCAAGGCCGGTGCTTATGATGCTCAACGTCCCCGATGATGTTTTTCCGCTTGCCATGACCTATATGCGCATTTATCTGCTCGGTTTGCCCGTTATATTCCTTTATAACTTTGAATCCGCGATATTCCGCAGCGCAGGCGATACTAAAACTCCGCTCATAGCGCTTGCGGTGTCCGGTATTCTGAACGTTATACTCAATATATTTTTCGTTACCGTTCTGGATATGACGGTCGACGGTGTTGCCATCGCGACTGTCATTTCAAACCTTGTAAGCTCAGTTATCCTCGGAAGGAAGCTTTTAAAAAGCAAGCTTTCAGTTCACATTGAGCTCAATGAGCTGCGTATTGACTGGAAAATACTTTGGCGCATACTGAAAATAGGCCTTCCGGCCGGCATCCAAAGCGCTGTATTTTCACTTTCGAACATCATCATATCGTCGGCGATAAACAGCCTCGGCAAGGTGACGATGGCGGCGTCCTCGGCGGCGTTCAACGTTGAGATCATGGCATATTATATCCTCAACTCCTTCGGCCAGGCCTGCACGACCTTCGTCGGCCAGAACTACGGCGCGGCGCAGATAGACCGCTGCCGCAAGACGCTCAAGCTCTGCATTATCGAGGGTATCATCATTACGGGAACGACGATGCTTATCATGCTGCTTACCGGAAAATATCTCATAGGACTGTTCAACAACGACCCGGAGGTCATAGAAATAGGCTTTACGCGCCTGAAGATAGTCTATACCTCGTATATATTCTCGCTCCTGTACGAGGTCATGTCGTCATATATGCGCGGCTACGGCATATCCCTTGTGCCGGCGATCCTGACGATGCTCGGTGTGTGCGGAATACGCATCGCGTGGATATACACCGTGTTCCCCATGAGCAGGACCTTTGCGACGATAATGACCGTATATCCCGTAAGCCTTGCGGCGACGGCTGTTCTTATTTTTATAGCGCTCATTATCTACCGCCCGTCCAAACGATACGACCACATCGTGCTCGACAGCGCCCACACTTGAAAGAGCCATGCGTTCGTGGTAAAATGACACGTCATGAATAAAAGTTTTGAAGAAAGATACCTTGAAGCGAGAAAAAAAGTAATAGAGACCGATTTTGCCGGGCTTAATCCCATGCAGAGAAAGGCTGTCATGGCGACTGAGGGCGCACTGCTCATTCTGGCGGGCGCCGGCAGCGGCAAAACAACGGTTCTCATAAACAGGATAGCAAATCTCATGCGCTACGGCAAGGCCGCCGACAGCGACGGGATACCGGAAAACGCGAGCGTTGAGGATATTGACAAAATGGCGCGGCTTGACGACGAGGCTCGACGCACGGCGGCCCTTGAGCCGGTAGAGCCTTGGCGCATCCTCGCCATCACGTTTACGAACAAGGCGGCAGATGAGCTGAAAACGAGGCTGTCGAAAATGCTCGGCGAGGCCGGCGCGGATGTGTGGGCGTCTACCTTCCACTCCGCCTGCGTGCGCATACTTCGGCGTGATGCGGAGCGTCTGGGCTTTACTCCGAGCTTCACGATATATGACAGCTCCGACAGTCAGAGCCTTATAAAGCACATCCTGCGTGATTTTGACCTTGATGATAAGAAATACCCGCCGCGTATGCTGCTTTCCGAGATAAGCCGCGCAAAGGACGATTACTGCTCGCCCGAGCACTACTATGCCCGCGCAAAGGCGACGGGAGATATGCGCAGAGTCAAGATAGCGGAGATATACGCCGAGTATTCCCGCCGCTCCTTTGCCGCAGGCGCAATGGATTTTGACGATCTTATATACTACACCGTGAAGCTTCTCGACGAAAACGAGGACGTCTGCCGATACTGGCAGAAGCGGTTTAAATACATACTTATCGACGAATATCAGGACACGAACAAGCTCCAGTATATGCTCGCGTCCAGGCTTGCCGAGGGCTGGGGCAATATCTGCGTCGTCGGCGACGACGATCAGAGCATATATAAATTCCGCGGCGCTACGATTGAGAACATCCTCTCGTTCGAGGATGAGCATAGGGGCTGCCGCGTCATACGCCTTGAGCAGAACTATCGCAGCACGGGGCACATCCTCGGCGCTGCCAACGCGGTCATTAAAAACAATCTCGGCCGCAAGGGCAAGGAGCTGTGGACAAAGGGCGATATGGGCGAAAAGCCCGAGCTGTATGTGGCCGACAACGAGCATGATGAGGCGAGCTTCGTCGCCTCTCAGATACTGGGGCTCTACGGCAAGGGCGCTTCCTGGGGCGATAACGCGGTGCTGTACCGCATGAACGCACAGTCGCACCAGATAGAGCAGGCATTCAAGCGCAACGGCATACCATATAAAATATTTGGCGGCACGGGCTTCTTTGACCGCGCCGAGATCAAGGATATGCTGGCATACCTGTGCGTCATAGCCTCACCGGACGACGATCTGCGACTTGGCAGGATCATAAATAATCCTCCTCGCGGCATCGGAGCCAAAAGCATCGAGACCGCGTCCGCAATAGCGCATGAAAATAACTGCTCGCTGTTTTCCGTCATAAGCAAGGCGGAGCTTTATCCGGAGCTCAGCCGCGCCGCGCCGCGTATGCTGCTGTTTGCCGGAATGATTAACGAGCTTGCGTCTGAGAAGGACGAGCTTGCGCCCGATCTGCTGTATGATCAGCTTGTCGAGCGCACGGGCTATCTGCGTATGCTCGAGGAAAAGCACACGGTTGAGGACGATGCCCGTGCGCAGAATATAAGAGAGCTCAAGTCCAGCATCATAAGCTACAAGGGCGAGACCGATTCTCCCTCGCTCGAGGGCTATCTTGCCGATGTTGCGCTGTACACCGACATGGACAATTACGATGAGAACGCCGACTGTGTCGTCATGATGACCATGCACTCGGCAAAGGGACTGGAGTTTTCCAACGTCTTTGTCGTCGGCTGCGAGGAGGGCATTTTTCCCGGAATAAAGGCCATCGGCGAGGCCGACGAGATGGAGGAGGAGCGCAGACTCTGCTACGTTGCCATAACGCGTGCAAAAAAGCGCCTGTTCCTTTCCAGCGCACGTCAGAGAATGCTCTTCGGCCGCACGACTGCAAACCGCGTCTCGCGCTTTATCGACGAGATACCGGAGGAGCATCTTGAAAAGCGCAATATCCCCAGGGGCTACGGCTATTCCGAGCGCTCGCAGGTGCAGAGAGAGTTTGCCTTCCGTGCACAGTCCGGCCAAAGCCTTAAAAAGCCCGTTGCGCCGCCCGCCGCGCCTAAGCCCAAAACGGCCGGGAAGCCGCAGTTCTCCGTCGGCGACCGGGTGCGTCATAAGGCCTTCGGCGACGGTAAGCTTATAAAAATGACCCCGATGGGCAACGACTATCTTATAGAAATCGAATTTGACAGCGGCACGGTAAAGAAGCTCATGCTGCGCGCCGCCGCACTGCATATGGTAAAAATATAATCAAAATGAAAAACAACAAAGCAAATATAGGGCGAGTCTGCCTCATCGGTACAACGCTCATATGGGGCAGCTCGTTTGTCATTTTAAAGTCAGCGCTCGACAGCATCACACCGATGTGGGTGCTTGCCATCCGCTTTGTCGGAGCGGCGCTTATGATGCTCATGGCCTGTCTGCCGCGCCTTAAAAAAATAGACAGGGGCTATATAAAGGGCGGCATGCTCATGGGCGTCTGCCTTGCGCTTGCCTACATCGTGCAGACCTACGGCCTTGTGTACACGACTCCGGGCAAAAACGCGTTTCTGACGGCTACATACTGCATTCTCGTCCCGTTTCTGTACTGGGCGATAGCGCACAAAAAGCCGGACAGATATAATATTCTCGCGGCCGTCGTCTGCCTTATCGGTATGGGCTTCGTGTGCCTTAATAACGATCTGAGCGTAAATATCGGCGATATGCTCACGATCTGCTGCGGCCTGTTTTACGGACTGCATATCATCGTAACGGCGCGCTCTGTCGAGGATCGAGATCCTCTTATCGTGACGATGATCCAGTTTGCCGTCGGAGGCGTTATCTGTCTTATCGGCGCTGCCGTTTTCGAGCCGGTGCCGCACGATATCCCGAACGGCACATGGTGGAGCATTGCTTACATGACCTTTATCTGCACCGGCTTGTGCTTTTTCCTCCAAACCATCGGACAGAAGTACACGCCGCCGGCTCAGGCCGCCGTCATCCTGACGCTTGAGTCCGTTTTCGGAACGGCGATATCCGTAATTCTCGGCGAAGAGGTGCTTACATTTAACATCGCTCTCGGCTTCTGTCTTATCTTCCTTGCTATCATAACAAGCGAAACAAAGCTGAAATTTCTTAAAAAGCGCAGCTGAGGCTGCGCTTTTTTGCCGCTATGATGCCGAAATGTGTTATGATTTATACGGCGGGTGATGAAAATGATTAAAATTCTCGTTGTTGAAGATGAAAAACCCATATCTGATCTGATTAAGCTCAGCCTCGGCAAGCTGGGCTACAGCTGCGACTGCGCCTTTGACGGCATGACAGCTGCCGATATGTTCGACGAAAACGTCTATGATCTCGTGCTGCTCGATATCATGCTGCCGGAGGTCGACGGCTTTGAGCTTTTGGAGTATATAAGGCCGCTGGGCGTGCCGGTCATATTCATAACGGCAATGGGCTCTGTGAACGATCGCGTGCGCGGACTGCGCATGGGCGCGGAGGATTACATAGTAAAGCCCTTTGAGGTGCTCGAGCTTCAGGCACGGGTTGATGTCGTCCTGCGCAGATACAATAAAAAGGACAGCGTAATAACAATAGACGACCTCACCATAGACACCGATGCGATGCAGGTCGTGCGCAATAACGAGGTCGTGCCGCTCACGCGAAAGGAGTATGATATACTTTTACTTTTTGCGCGAAACCCCGGCACGGCACTCTACCGCGAGACGATATACGAGCGCGTGTGGGGAGGGGACTATGTCTGCGGCTCAAAGACCGTGGATATCCACGTTCAGCGCATGCGCAAAAAGGTCGGCTGGGAGCATAAGCTCGTTGCCGTAAGCAAGGTCGGCTACCGCCTGGAGGAATAGAATGAAATTTCGCCTTAAGATAACGCTGTGCATGATATGGCTTCTGTCAATTTCCTTCGGTATCGGAGGGAGCCTTATGATAGGAAGCTCCTTTTCCTCGGCGCTTTCTCAGGAAAAGGCCGCTGCCGAGGACTCATATCGTTTTCTTATCCGTACGATAGAAATGGTAAACAGCATAAGCACATTGCCGAACACCTCGGATATTGCCGGCATACTCAAGGAGATGGACGGCATGGGCATGACAAATTTTGATGCGCTCCGTCTGCTGAGCGGCGATGAGCTTGCGTACACGGTCGGAAATGCCGGGCTTTCATCGGATGCAAGGGAGACCGGTATAAGCATTGAGAGCACGGCCGACGGCAAGCGCTACTATAAGCTGTGCAGCGTCGTCGGCACGGAATCAACACCGCTGACGTTGGTTGCGTTTTACGATATATCCGATGTCTTCGCAATGCGAAGCGCACAATATAAGGCCTATGTGCTTATATTTGCCGCAACAATCGCTGTGGGGACAGCCCTGTCCTACGTCATTTCAAAATGGCTGACAAAGCCCCTGGATAAGCTCACAACGGCGACAAGGAAGCTTGCCGGGGGCGAGCTTTCGTACAGGGCGGATATCAAGACCCGCGACGAGATCGGTGAACTGTCGGAGAGCTTTGACGCAATGGCGCAGAGGCTTGAGGAGAATGTCTCCGAGCTTCAGGACTCCATGCGCCGTCAGGAGGAATTCATGGGCAGCTTTGCTCACGAAATGAAAACGCCCATGACCTCAATAATCGGCTATGCCGATCTCATGCGCACACAGTCATTAAGCGATGATGAGCATACTGCGGCTGTAAACTACATTTTCTCAGAGGGTAAGCGCCTCGAAAGCCTGTCGCTGAAGCTTCTGGATATAATTGTTCTTAAAAACACCGAGCTTGATATGAAGCTCGTTTCACTCGATGAGCTAATATGCCAAACAGCGGATTATCTCCGCCCGGTGTTCGCCAAAAGCGATATCGGCATAGAGTGCTCGTGCGAGACGGGACAGTGCCTGTTAGAGCCCGAGCTCGTAAAGTCGCTGCTGTTTAATCTTCTCGATAACGCGCGCAAGGCCATAGGTCACGGCGGGCTTATCCGCGTATCGTCACGCCTTACGGACACCGGCTGCATTATCCGCGTGAGCGATAACGGGCCGGGCATACCGCAGAATGCCATGGCGCACCTGACGGAGGCGTTTTACAGAGTCGATAAGTCGCGCTCGCGTGCGCAGGGCGGCGTGGGGCTCGGCCTTTCGCTGTGCAGCGATATTGCTCATCTTCATGGCGGCAGCATCGAGTTTGAAAACTGCCCGGAGGGCGGCGCATGCGTGACGGTTTATTTGAACGGAGGTGCAAAATGAAAAAGAAAGTGATCGTTATATGCTCGATCGTCCTTGCCGTGTGCATCGGCCTCGGCATACCGCTCGTGACGGCCAGTATTCAGGACAGTGCCGTTTTGAACAGGAAAGAGAGCCTTTCAGATGCCGATGCCGCTCTCGGGCTCAACGGCCGCGTCCCGATATTGCAGGCTAAGGAGCAGTCCGGTCTCGATGCTGCCGCCATGAAGATGAGCAATATCTCGCGGATAAGTACAGGCTCGTAGCATCGGAAACTCAATATGAATCCGAGCTCAGCTCCGGCAAATATATGCTGGCTGACGAGGTTCAGTCAAAAGCCGAGGAATATGACGCGATGCTGCGGCTCTACGGGGCACGCAGTGTTGACACACAGTCGGAGGATTATTTCTGCACAGCTCCGCAGCCTGTGATGATAGGCGACGAGAGTGCGCAGCTGCCGTCTGTTGTTGCGTGGAGAGTGCTTATGCACGATGCCGATGGCATCATTGAAATGATGATCGATGATGAGACCGGACTGCTCCTTAGCCTGCAATATCGGGACATTGAGTATCTCGGCTGGGAAAAGGCTTCGAGCATTGAGCCTCGCTTTGACATAATATGCACTATTGCCGCCGAGCTTGCCGCGCAGGGCGGCGCTGAGCTGGCAGGCGCCTACGAAGATGACGGCTATATTTCCGAGCATCTGAATCTTGTGTACATTGAACTCCGATTTCCTGTCAGCGAAGGCGGACAGCAGGAAAATGCGCAGGATGACGGAGTAGTAAAGCTCGGACTCAGGCTCAATAACGGAAAGTACGCCTTTAACGACCTGTCTTCATTCTGACAGATGTGAAAAATCACCCACGCAGAAATTCCTGCGTGGGTGATTTGCGTGTATATGGAGAGATTCGTTATGCTTCGATTTTCTTTTCCGCGTCCTTTGCGAGCTTCTTCTGAAGCCAATCCTTGCCGTTGACAAAGCGCTCGACGATGAAGGAGACAACATAGTCGCCCGCCGCGTTTACCATCGTTGCGGGAGGATCGACGAGGTTGCCGATTGCCAGCGCGATGGGGAAGGCGATAGCAAGCTGATCGGGGAAGAACAGGGTGCACAGCACCAGCTCGCCCGTACCGCCGCCGCCGGGGATACCGCTCATTGCAACGGATGAGAACACCGCAACGATGATTGCCAGTATCGCCTGACCCGTGCCGAAGTCCATGCCGAATATGCCGAACAGGAACGCGACCTTGATAATGGCGCTCATTGCCGAACCGTCCATGTGCATAGTTGCTCCGAGGGGAACGACTATGTTCGAGACCTCCTTGGAGATGCCGGTTTCCTCCGCGACCTCAAGGTTCGTGGGGATTGTAGCCACAGACGAGCAGGTGCCGAAGGACACTGCCGCCGGACGGAACAGGTGCTTCCACATGACCTTTGCGCCGCCCTTGCCGCCGCCGAAGCGGGCGTAGATCGGGAAGAAGATGAGCATGTATGCAAAGCACAGCGCATAGTAGATGATAAGCGTGCGGCTGTAGTCGCCGATGAGGTCGGGACCGTAGGTGGCAACGAGGTACGCGAAGAAGCCGAAGAAGCCGATGGGGGCGTAGTAGGTGATTATCTTGACCACGTTCATGAGAACGGCGGTCAGATTATCGAGGAACTTTGCGACCATACTGTCCTTGCCGCCGGTCATCTGAATGCCGAAGCCGAAGAAGACAGCGGCGATATTGCAAGAGATGAGAGCTTCATCATGAAAATAACGGTCGATGACGAGGGAAATCCCTGCTACCAGTCCTTGGATGATGAAGCATTGATTGCGCGCATTTATGAAGCGTATCTTGCTCAAGGAGAGGAAGAACGCTGATCTTCATTTTATGGAAATGGACATTTGATCCGGAAAGGAAACCATCTCATGGAACTGCCGGAATATGAACATGAATGGGTCGTAGTCAGATTATACATGATTTTGAAATCAATATCAAGAGAAAATTATTGCAGATACTCACTTTCCCCGCAATAGCAGAATTCCCCGCAGCAGTGGTTTTCACCGCATGCCCATGTTTCTTCGGTTTCGCATGGGTCTTCAATCTCTTCCATCAGCGAGTCCATAACATACTGACCGAACACTTGTTCAATTTCCTCCTCCTCGTGCGCCACGACATATTCAAGCGCACCATCGGGAGTCAGTTCTTCGCGAACAAGAACTG
>OQWE01000278.1_pt1 | contig 17919 bp, 15 predicted proteins | sample 1691591 | NCBI WGS metagenome assembly OQWE01 (sample SAMN03418265, study PRJEB22391) | human gut metagenome | biome: human-gut; feature: organic feature; material: feces | host: Homo sapiens | place: Tanzania | collected 2013-01
GATCCCTCGGTCATCGACCTGCACCCAGGGGAGCAGCGTCAAGGTCGAGCTTTTCCTCAATTGTGTTTATGATAACGAAGTCGTTTCCGGCTCCGTGCATTTTTGTGAATTTCATATTGACCTCCGTGCTCGTTATATAATTAATTAGTGATTGCGCCCAAAATGGAGCTTCATATACTTGAATTTAACGGCGTACTATTATATAATATCACTATCTTAGACACAAAATTGTTTCAGGAGTGTTAAAAATGACCGATTATAAAGCATTATACGCCGAAAAACTTATAAGTGCAGAGGAGCTTGCAAAGCAGGTCGAGTCCGGCTGGGTCTTCGGAATGGACACCGCGCCCTCGCAGGCACCTGCTATTATGAACGCCGTCAGCGCAAGAGTAAAGAGCAGCGACCTTAAGGGACTGCAGGTGCAGACCCTTCTCGACGCTTACCCATTTGAGTTTTACACCGATCCCGAGCTGTTTGGAAAGATGACAGGCTTCTCCTGGTTCAGCTCCGGCTATGCCCGCAAGGCGATAAACGGCGGCTGGGCGGATCTTCTGCCGTCCTACTACCGCGATATCCCGCGCCATATCCGCGCCGAGTACGAGTACGATGCGTTCTGCGTCGAGGTGTCGCCCATGGACAGTCACGGCTACTTCAGCCTTGCCCTCAACGGCTCCTATGCCGAGGCGATGATAGATAAGGCAAAGAGGATTTTCGTCGAGGTAAACGAAAAACAGCCGAGATGCCTGTGCGGCACTCAGCTTCATGTTTCTCAGGTCGACGCTATCGTCGAGTATAACCACGAGCTTCCCGTTCTGCCTCCCGTCGTCATCGACGAGGTCAGCCAGACCATCGGCAACCTCATAGCCGAGCAGATCCCCGACGGCGCGTGCATCCAGCTCGGCATCGGCGCTATCCCCGACGCTACCGGCATGGCGCTCAAGACCAAGCATGACCTCGGCATACATACTGAAATGTTCACCGATTCCATGGTCGAGCTCCTCGAATGCGGCGCGGTCAATAACTCCAAAAAGCAGATCCACCGCAATAAGACCGTCACTACCTTCGCCTACGGCTCCAAGAGGATTTATGACTATGTCGACGATAACCCCGCAATCGAGATACTTCCCGTCGACTACGTCAACGACCCCAACGTCATCTGCAAAAATGACAATATGATATCCATAAACGCGGCCATCGAGGTCGATTTCTTCGGCCAGGTCTGCGCGGAATCGGTCGGAACAAAGCATATGTCCGGCTCCGGCGGCCAGATCGACTTTGTGCGTGGCGCATGCCAGTCCAGGGGCGGCAAGAGCTTCATTGCCTTCACCTCGACAGCCAAGGGCGGCACGATAAGCAAAATAAAGCCCATCCTAACCCCGGGTGCAGTCTGCACCACCTCGAAGAACGATGTTGACTGCATCGTCACCGAGTATGGCATTGCGCACATGCGCGGCCGCAGTCTCGGCGAGAGGACCCGTCAGCTCATCGCCATTGCGCACCCCGATTTCCGCGACGAGCTCACCTTTGAAGCGAAAAAGCGCGGCATAATCATCTGATATTATGAAAAAAGCTCCCCACTCGGGGAGCTTTTTTCGTTATCCGAACAAGCTGATTCTAACCGTATAGGTCACGGTTTTGCCGTCGTAGGTAACGGTCGCTTCGCGGTTGCCGAGACCGGTCATGTCGCACTCGACTGTGTATTCGCTTGGGTCGGTCACACGCCTTGCCGAGCCGTTATTGTAATACGCTCTGAGCACCAGACCCGTCGTATCAAGCTCCTCTCCGACAGTGTACACGGTTTTGACCGGCATCTCCTCGATTGTGAGCTCCGTGACCTTGGGGCGCTCGACGATGACGGTGCACTGATCGTAGACCTCCATCTTATCCTTAACGTAGACCATGACGGTGGCCGAGCCTGCGCTTACGGCAGTGAGCTTTCCGTCCTGCGTTACGGTGACGATCGAGGTATCGCTGCTTTTCCAGACATACTCCGGCTCATCCTGGCCGGCAGCCGGCTCGGGCATGCAGCTTACCTTGAGCTGCGCCTCATCCTCAACGGTGAGCGTCATGCTCGGCGAGCTGAGCATGACGGACTTTACGTCCAGCTTCTCGGGCTCGGGCGTTGCTGTAGGCGTCGGGCGTACAGATTCCTTCGGATCATCGTCCTTGCCGCCGTCATTGCCAGACAGGGCGAACACGATTATCGCAGTCGCCATAGCGGCAATGATGAGAAACAGCGCCAATATATAGCCGAACATGGACTTTTTAGGTTTTATTTCCGGCTCTGCCTGTTTAGCCGGAGCCTTCTTTGCTTGAGCCGCCTCGGGACGGGGCTTTTGCTTGGGCTGCGGCTGCGGACGCGGCTCGACGGGCGATTCGGGTATGTACTCAGGGCGCGGATCGGCCTTGAAATCCTCGCGCACGGTCGCCTCATCGCTGCCAAAGGACGGCTGCGGCTGCGCCTGCTCAGCCTTGCCCTGTGCCGCGAGCTTAAGCGCACGCTTAAACTCCGAAGGGCCGGAATAACGGTCGGCAATCTTATAGCTGCACGCGGTCATGACTACCTTTTTAAGCGCCGCACCGCCGTTTTTCGGCTGCGGCAGCGTCTCGCCGCGAAAACGTCTTATCTGCGCATCGGTGGTTTGCTCCGCTGTCGGCGTTTGGGGCGGCATCGGAAGAAACGGACCGCGCCGCTCGTTTAAAAGCCAATAGAGCACCATGCCGAGGGAGTATATATCCACTCTGTCGTCATAGCCCTTGCCCTTGTATACCTCTGGCGCCATGTAAGAATATGTTCCGACCTTATCGGCCGAGGTTCGAATGGCAGAGGCCTTGGCAACGCCGAAGTCGCCGAGCTTGAACACCCCGTAGCGGCTGACAAATATGTTCTGCGGCTTAATGTCGCGGTGGATTATGTTGTTCTCACGGCACAGCTCGAGCGCCGAGCACATATCGCTGCCGAGCTTTATGACACTTTCGACCGTCATGCCGTTTTCGCGGACATAGTCCGGCAGGGACTGCAAAAGCTCCATGCGGATGTATATATCCCAGCCCATGTCGTTTTCGTGGGGGATTATCATCTGATCCTCACAGTTGACGACATTGGGGTGGCCGCGCAAAGCGCCGAGCAGTCGGTATTCGCTGCTTATCTCCTCGACCTTCTCGCGCAGCTTCGCTCGCATGGCAAACTCACTCATAGTGCTGAGCATTTCATCGTACTCCTTTTGAGAGCCGGGAACGCTTATCACCTTGAGCGCACAGTGGAAATCGCCGCCGTATTCATCTTTTTTCTTGAGCTCATATACCTTGCCGGAGCTTCCGCTGCCTATGCAGCGCACTATCTCCCAGCCGGGCAGCGAAGATTGCAAATTCTCCATATCATGCATCCCTGATATTTTTTAAATAAGTTACCTTTTTAATATAATATATTCTTTATGCCTTGTCAAATTACTCAATAGATTTGAGCGCGCCTGCCATGTCGATATTATCTATCCTGCGGCGCATAATGGCGTTTACTATGAGAGCAAACACGAATGTTATTATTATCGATACGGCAAAGCTCAAAAAGCTTATGTGCGGCTTGAAATACATTGTATCGACCTGTATCGCGTTCATTACAAAGGCGTGCAGTGCAACGCCGAGGCCCAGACCGAACACCGCTCCCGCTCCGGTAAGAATAAGATTCTCTCTGAAAACATAGTGCGCAGCCTCCTTCGGATAGAAGCCCAGCACCTTGAGCGTCGCTATCTCGCGTATGCGCTCTGAGATATTTATATTCGTGAGGTTATACAGAACGATGAATGCCAAGAGTCCGGCACAGAGTATGATTGCCGCGACAACGACAAGCAGTCCGTCGAGCATACCGCTGACGCGCTCCTTGGTGTCAACGCTCAGTGTAACGCCTCTTACGCCGTCCACCTCGCTTGCGATTGCCGTTGCACAGGCGTTTACATCCTCACCCGCAGGGGCGTTTGCAAGCGCGGACTTGTACTCGGGAACCGCTCCGAGCTGCTCGGAGCAGGTGTCGGGCGAAATGAACACAAAGCTGTCGACATAGTTATCAAAAAGTGCGCTGACCGTTACGGTGAGCTCTTTTTTCTCCGCGGTCGTTATTCTTATCTCATCGCCGACCTTGACTCCTCCGAGCTGACGGGCAAGGTTGTAGTTTATAGCCGCCTCGTTCTTACCTGGATAGTCAATGGGAGCTCCGTCATAGCTGAGGTCAATGAATTTGTAAAGCCGCTTGCCGTCCGACACTGTGAGCGTTGCGTTCTTTATCGCCTCGCCGCCGGAAATCTCCGCAACGCCTCGATAGAGGAATATCGCATCCTTGACATTGTCTCCCGCGTCGCGGAAGAATATCTTCTGCTCCGCCTCGTTCATGTCATAGGCCATGGTAAGCTCATAATCATAGAGAATTATATCGTCATACTGCCGCGTTACAACGTTTTGTATCGTATCGTTGAGGCCGAGCGCAGTGAGCACGAGCGCGGTACAGCCGCCGATGCCGAGGAGCATCATGAATATGCGCTTTTTATATCTCATGATGTTTCGTGCAGAGACCTTCTGCATAAAGCTCATGTCGTTCCAAACGGTCTTTATGCGCTCAAGCAGTATCCGCTTTCCGGCCTCGGGCGCCTTGGGACGGATAAGCTCCGCCGGAGCGCATCTGAGCTCCTTTGCACAGCAATACCACGTTACAAGCAGCGTGACGGCCAGATTTGCCGCCGTTATGCCAAACGCCAGCGGCCAGTTCATAGTGAACGTAAGACCGGACAGATTATATATGAGTCCATAGCCGAACCATATTACAGCAGGAAAGGCAAAGCTCCCGGCCGCTATTCCGAATACGCAGCCGAGTACCGTCGCACTGCCGGAATAGAACATGTATTTGCCCGTGACAGCGCCGGAGGAATAGCCGAGCGCCTTCATGATGCCAATCTGAGTGCGCTGATCGTCGATCATTCTGGTCATCGTCGTGAGGCAGACAAGCGCCGCAACGAGGAAGAAAAACACAGGGAACACGGATGCGACGCTCTGAACGACGTTAGTATCACTTTCAAAGCATACATAGCCCGCGTTAGTGTCGCGGTCAAGGACATATGTGTCGGCATGATTTATGTTTTTTATTTGCTTTTCGGCTTTATCAAGCTCCGCCGCGCCCTTATCAAGCTCGTTCTTCGCAGAGTCAAGCTGTGCCTTACCTGAGGCAAGCTCCTTTTCAGCCTCGGCAAAGCCGCGCTCAGCCTCCGCCTTGCCCTGCTCGTACTGCTTTTTTGCCGCCTCAAGCTGCGCACCGCCGCTGTTTATCATTTCGCGGGCTTTATCGAGCTCCGCCTGCCCCGCGGCTATCTGAGCGTAGCCTGCGTCGAGCTGAGCCTTGGCGTCTTCAAGCTGCTTGCGGTACGGCTCAAGCTGCGCGTCGACCTCGGCCTTCTTTTGGCGATGGGCCTCAAGGCGTTCGCTGCTGTTTGCGATATCCTGCTCGATAAGGCTTATACGGCTCTGAGCATTCTTGATTTTGCGCTCGATCAGATGCGCCTTTATAGTCTCACCGTTTGCCTGGGCAGCGGCGAGCTCTGCATTAAGGCGCTCGATCTCCGCGGTCTGAGCGGCAATTTCATTCTGCTTTTCGGCTATGCGATTTTCGTAATAGGCTATCTGCTCGTTTACGAGCCCGTAGGCAAGAGCCTCCTTCGATTTAAACTGCATCAGACCGCTCTCATACTCGGCCCGGCCCTTGTCAAGCTCCGCCCTTGCGGCATCAAGCTCCGCCTGCTTCTGGTCGATGACGGATGCGTCACCCATCATTTTCTCGGCATCCTCTATCTGCTTGCGGGCCTTTTCAAGCTCAGCCTCGGTTTCGCTTTTCTTCTGCACATAGGCGGCATAGCCGCTGTCATACTCGGCCTTTGCCGCATCATACTGCGCCTTGCCCTCCTCATACTGAGCCTTCGCGTCGTCAAGCTGCGACATGGCATCGTCAATGATGCTGTCGCGCCTGATGACAGCGCGCTCGGCCATGAGCTTTTTAAGCGGCTCGACATATTTATCTGTGCTTTTGTCATACTCGCCGGAGTACACATAGCCCTCGGCATCGACACAGACATAGATGTCCGTATAGTAATCCGTAGAGAAGCCGTCCATGGGGATATAGACATATCCCTTAACGCTGCCGTTACCGAGCGTGCTCGAGCCGCGCTCGACGTTAATATACAAAACACTGTCGGTCAGGCCGACGATAGTATATTCATCATAGGCAAAGGTATCAAAGGTCTGAGTGCTGTTATCCTCGGAAAGCTTTATGGTGCTGCCGATATCATCCTCGGAGTACATATTGGGGTCTGCAAGGCACTCGTTAGCCTTTTCCGGCATACGTCCGGCCTTGAGGTCAATAAGGTTTACCTCCTCGGGTATGCTCTGCGCCATCATGATAAGGTTGTCCTCTTCATCGGTGTTAAACAGAAAATCAGCACCGACAGCACCCTCGGCAAGCGTAACGCCCGAGAGCTTTTTGACCTCGGCGAGATCGCCGTCTGTGAGTCCCAGCGTGGATACAAGCCGGAAATCAAAAAAATGCGTTTTTTGCGTATAGCTATTATATGTCTCCATAAAATCCGGGCGCGAGAGCCGCAGTCCGACAAACAGGCCTGCCCCAAGCGCTATTATAGCGAATATCGCCAGATAGCGTCCGAGGCTGCTTTGAATTTCTCTTTTTGTAAGCTTAATGATTGATCTGTTCATCCGTTTACCACTCGATATTCTCAATGGGGATGGGGTACTCGTTGCGCCTGACATCTATCACGACTCCGCTTTTAACGGAAACTACTCTGTCAGCCATGGCGGTGAGCGCCTGGTTATGGGTTATTATAACGACGGTCATGCCGTTTTTTCGGCTGCAGTCCTGCAAAAGCTGAAGCACCGCCTTGCCGGTGTTATAGTCGAGCGCGCCCGTCGGCTCGTCGCAGAGCAGGAGCTTCGGATTCTTGGCCAAGGCGCGCGCTATGGCAACGCGCTGCTGCTCGCCGCCCGACAGCTGTGCCGGGAAATTCTGCGCTCTGTCGTGCAGGCCGACAAGGTCAATGACCTCTGCCGCATCCATGGGGTTTTTGCATATCTGCGCTGCAAGCTCAACATTTTCAATGGCCGTCAGGTTCTGAACAAGGTTATAAAACTGGAACACAAATCCGACATCGTAGCGGCGATAGGTCGTAAGCTGCATCGCGTTATACGACGATATCTCATCTCCGTCAAGAACCACTCTGCCGGAGGTCAGACTGTCCATTCCGCCGAGAATGTTGAGAAGCGTGGTCTTGCCTGCGCCGGACGCGCCGACAATGACGCATATCTCGCCCTTTTCAATCTTAAAGGTCGCATCCTTCAGAGCTTCAATGCTCACCTCGCCCATTCGGTATGTCTTTTTCACTTTCTCAAATTCAACGTACGCCATAGCCTGCCCACCTTACTATAATTAATAGGTTTATTATACTAAATGTATATACTTATTGCAATAAAAAACCGTGGCTTGCCACGGTTTTTTAACGAACCGGCAACAAATTATGCTGCTGAGGAAAGACAAGCTGTCAGCAGGGGAGCTCGAGGGGGCAAAAGCCACTGCATTTTGCACACTAAATAAAAAACCGTGGCTTGCCACGGTTTTTTAACGTTTTATTCAATTAATCAAATCTATCAGATGAGGCTGAGCACCTTGCAGGCCTGTTCACGGGTCGCATAGGCTGCCGGATAATAGCTGTAGCTTCCGTCCGAATTCTTTGCACCGCATATTATGCCCGCACGCTGGAGCGCGGCTACGCTCGGCGCGGCAAAGGCGGATATCTGCGCACTGTCGGCAAATGTCACGGCCGGTATCTCCTCGGAGAGCTTTATTCCGGCGTAAGCGGCATAGCGGCATAGTATCGTTGCCATCTGCTCACGGCTTATATTCTCGTCGGGCAGGAACGTTGTTTCGTTTATGCCCTTGACAATGCCATTATTTGCCGCCCACTCAATGTACGGCGCGGCATAGCTCTTATCGCTGACGTCGGTAAAGCGGCACTTTGCGTATGCGCTCGTGTCAACGCCGTCAAGACAGGCGATCATTTTGACAAACTGCGCTCGCGTTACGTTTCCTTCGGGCTTGAAGGTGCCGTCGGGGTTGCCGTTTACGATGCCGAGCTGATACATCTTGAGGATGTAGTCATACGACCAGCGGTCGCGGGCAACGTCGGTGAACGGCAGGGTGGTTTTGTTTATGGGATCGTCCGCTGTGCTTCCGCCCTTGCCGTAGGTGCTCGTTACGCGATTTATGAGCTCCATATACAGATGGCGGGTGTTTGAAACGGTGTTTGACAGTATACCGCCGATTATGCTCAGATGGTCATAGGGCTGGGTGGGCAGAACGTTCCAGATGCCTTTGGCATAGTCCTGCTTGTTGTATCCGTCGCAGACGACGAAGGCAGAAGTCCCGTCGGCTTTGACGCACTTGAGATCACTGTTTACGGGATACAGGCCGGACACGACGTTTACCATGCCGTCGTTGGGAAGCCATGTCCTGTCAATATAAACGCCGCCGGCGGTGTACTTATCATAGTACTTGCCCATCATTGCCGCAAAGGGCTTCATGAGTATGAACATATTCGCGTTGGGGATCTCGTTATCGCTCACGGCGCTCGGATGCGTCGCGTCGCCGCAGACGGAGAAGTAATAGACATTTTTCTGCATGCCGATACCGTCGTTTATCCTCAGCGCGTTATCGATGGTGAGGTCATATATCGCGTTGTCGTTATGACTCATGAAATCGCTGCTGTTTAAAACGCGGATGAGATACTGAAGGTCAGTCTCATCGGATTTGCGGTAGACGCCGAAATGCTCAAGCTGGAGATCGTACACGCCCTTGAGCCTGGTAAAGCCAAGGGAGGCTCCCACGTTATATATGAAGTCAGTGACGACCTTGGTGGAGATATCACATGTCTCGATAAAGGTCGTTCCGTTGTGCGGAGCGGCGACAGCGGTGAGTGAATACACCCAGCTGCCCTTGCCGCCTTCAAACAGCGGGGAGACCTTGGTTCCCGCGGCCTTTGCCGCCGCGACCTCCTCCGCGCTGCCGTTTGCAAGCAGCTCAAGGAACAGGCGCGTCGTTGCGCCGCCGAAGCTGTGTCCGATGAGGTTTATCTTCTTCTGCGCGCCCCAGCCCTCGAACAGGGGCTTATCATAGGTTATGCCATAGCGCTCGTGCCCCTTGGCGGCGGAGTGCGCGGCGCCGTAATCGACCGTCGTGCCGGTGAGCTGAGCGTAAAGCTCGCAGGCTCTGTCCCACGCGCCGGAGAGCGGCCCGACCTGAGCGGCGTAGCTCTCATAGCCCTTAGTCGTCAGGTATTTCATGAGATTGCCGGTCGTCATGCCCCAATACGGCATGATCGGATCGAGCATAGACCTGTCGCCCCAGCCCATGAGGCCGTGAACGAACACGAAGGGATAGTCATCCTCCGGATTTGCCTTCTCTGCCGAAGCCGCAACGGGCATCAGGCTGCAAAGCAGCAGCACCGCGAGCAGCAAACTGAGAAGTCTTTTTGATTTGTTCATTTCTTCCTCCTACTTTTTATATACTCCGTATAGTGTATAAACACCTTATAGTTATATTACCATATTATGATGTTCAGGTCAATTACTTATTAGCTATTGCATATTTTGAAGCTATGGTGTAAAATATACCTCATCGAGAAAAATGCGGATGTCGTCTAATGGCAGGGCCCCAGCTTCCCAAGCTGGCGACGCGGGTTCGATTCCCGTCATCCGCTCCATAAAGCCATATAACTCACGATCCGCAGTCAAAAGACTGCGGATCAACTATTATACAGAGCTGTGTATTGACAAAGTCCGTGCTTTTGTATTAAATTAATCATATACTTTATATTTTGCTCGACCGCAGTTGACGACGTTGCTCTTGCCAGGGCACGCGCTTATATATAGGACAGCCGTAAACTTTCGGACAAACGAAAGGAGCCATGCTTATGGAACAGAAATTCTATATCTGCAAGCACTGCGGAAGCATTTTCGCAGCAGTAAGAGACAGCGGTGTACCCATCGTCTGCTGCGGTGAACAGATGGAGCAGATCATACCCGGGGTCACCGATGCATCGGTCGAGAAGCATGTCCCGATATACAGCATTGACGGGAATCTTGTTCATGTAACCGTCGGCTCTGCCGAGCACCCCATGCTGCCCGAGCATTACATCGAATGGATATCGATCCACACAAAGGCCGGAAATCAGCGCAAGGAGCTTGCTCCGGGCCAAAAGCCGGCCGCATGCTTCGCTCTGTGCGATGATGATGAGGTTCTATCTGTCTATGCCTACTGCAATCTGCACAGCCTCTGGGAAGGATAAAACAAGGGAAAAAGCAAAGAAAAGCTTCGAGTCTTATAGTCTCGAAGCTTTGTCATATTCAGCTGCGTCCCGGAACGGTGAAGATGCCGGACTCGACAAGCTCCTGAAGTCCCTTATGCGACTCATACATGACGAGAAGTCTGCTCTCGATAACAGCCCACTTTTCCTCGATCTCTGCGTCGGCGGCGGCAAGGCGCTTGCCTGCTACCTCCTCAGCCTCAGCGATTATCTGATCTGCCTGCTTCTGAACGTCTGCAAAGACTGCCTCAGACTCCTCATCTCGCTTTTTCATATTTTCAAGATACGTATCGACAGTGAGCTGGGCGGCTTCAAACAGGCCGCTGACCTTTGCGGCAGCCTCGGCAAGGCTTCCGCTCTCGCTTACCTTTATCTCATATCCGTCAAGCTTTGCCTGAAGTTCCTCGACCTGAGATTTAAGCTTCTCTATCTCCTGCTCCTGATCGTGCATGACCATCATCATTTCATTCTTTGAAAGATTCATTGATTCGTTTCTCATAGGTCTGCTCCTTAGTCTCCAAAATGTAATCTCATAATATCATCCCTCAGGGCATATTTCAACATAAATATAGAAAAGGCGCGGCAAAACCGCGCCTTTTTAAATTAATTATATCAGTTCACAACGCCCTTGCTGAACGCACGGAACAGGAACATGACCACCTCGGAGCGCTTGCAGAAGGCACCGGGCGCAAAATGCGTTGCGTCCACTCCCGTGGTGACGCTGTTCTCGGCCGCCCAGAGCACTGCCTTGTAGTAGAACTGGTTCGCGTCAACGTCGTTGAAGCTCGTGCTCAGATTCTTGGGAGCCGGCTCTCCGGCATAGCGCCAGAGGAAGGTCACGAACTCAGCGCGTGTTACGGTGGCATTCGGGGAGAAGGTGCTGCCGTTGCCGGTGCCCTTGGTTATTCCGTTTTCGACCGCCCACTGAATAGCCTTGTAGTAGGGCGCGTACTGGTTGGTGTTGGGAACATCGCTGAAGGTCTTTCCGCTGCCGGCAGGCTCGGGTCTGCCCGCCGCGCGCCACAGGAAGGTAACTACCTGCGCACGGGTGCAGGGATCCGACGGCGCAAAATGCGTTGCATCCACTCCCGTGGTGACTATGGGATTATTATAGAATGCCCACATGACCGCGCTGTAGAACCAGTCGCTGCCGTTAACGTCATAGAAGGGATTGGAGAATCTGCCCTTGCAGATCTTGCACATGCCGTATTCAATGATGTGGCCGGTCTTTTTTGTCTCGCTGTCCTTATAGCTGTCCTTGCAGGCAGAGCAGGTATGCGTCGTGTAGCCGTCCTTTGTGCAGGTCGGAGCGGTGACTATGTTGTCGTATCTGTGCTCACCGAGCTCACCGTACTCATCGCCGCATTCGTCGCAGACGGCTTTCTTCTGGCAGGTTGCACTGCCTCCGGAGTGCGGAGTCTTGCGGCTGAGCTCATACCACTTTTCATTTACCTCAAAGCCTGAGGCGCTGAGCTCGTCACGGAGATCCTCAAGTGTTTTTCCGCAGCGCTGGCAGCCTAGCCAGTGGTCGGTGTCGTCGTGGCAATGATCGATGTCTTTGATTTTTATCGTGCCGATGATGTGATCGAGATCGAACGTGCCGTCACGGATCATCTGCACGATCTGCGGCAAGCTCATGCCGATGCTGAGCGCGAACTGCTTGAGGTTATTCATATTGATATTGCCGAAAAGATCAGGGCCGGGGTGCAGGTCGTGGCCGGTGCACTTATCGACGAGGTCGGCCTCGGTCAGAAGGATCGTGCCCTTTTCGTCCCTGTAGATATTATGGCACTTGGGGCACTCGTAGTAATCTATCGTGCCGTCCGCTGTGCAGGTCTTGGGAGTGCCCTTGACGAGCTTGAGATCCTTGCAGCCGCCGGTGCACTGTGCGGAATACTCCGTGCCCTTTTCGATGAAGACTCCGCAGTCTGCGCAGTACTTGTCGCCGGTGTAGCCCTTCGTGGTCTCGGTGGGCTTGACGGCGTTTTTGTATTCAAAGTTTACATGATTTGTCGCGTCGAGCTCGCCGTAGCTTGCGCCGCACTTTTCGCACTTTGCCTGAGCCTTGCAGCTTGCAGTGCCGCCGGAGTGATTGCTCGTGCCGCTGGTCTTGCCGCAGACTCTGCACTTTTCGTAGTGGACATTGGCCACCTCGTCGGCGACCCAGTAGTAATCATGATCGGCCTTTTTGGTCGTGACATTGGCATGAGTTGTCTTTGCCGTTCCCTTGAAATCGGAATAGTAATTGCCGCAGCCGGAGCAGTACCAGTGCTCAATGTTGCCCTCCTCGGTGCAGGTTGCAGCCTTCGAGGGGACTTTCTTGAGGTCGGTGTGATTGGTCTCGTCCTTCTTCATACCGTTGTCGAGCCTGTTTATGGTTGTTTTATGCGTGCCCGCAGCATCAGAGAACAACTGTCCACAGTTTGTGCATTCCCAATGCTCCTTTTGACCCTTAGCCACACAAGTACCAGCTTTTTCGGCAACATATTTCAGATTTGTATGAGCACACGTATCCGGGTCGACGCTCGGGCTCGGGCTGGGAGTGGTCGTTTCTGCCGGAGCCGGAGTATCCGTCGGATCAGGGCTCGGGTCGGGCGACGGCGTGACACCGCCGGTCACGGTGAGTTTAACTGTGTTGCTGAACACCAAATCGGTGGGTACAGTATGGCCCAATATCGTCTTCTCGCTCTCATAGTATACGGCACAGCGGATACTCATGCTCTGCCGTACATCAGTCAAAGTGAGAACTTGCTCTTCCCCTAATTTTGCTTTTTTTATCTTATCAATAGTGTCTCTAAGGTCTTTAAGGCTGATGTTATTTGTGTTGATCTCATCCGCATCAAACCACAGATATTTGAGTTCTGCGCTGTTTGGATTTGTAGCAGCTATAGAAAATGTTGCCGTTCCTCCCGCGCTTACACTGACATCAGACGGCTGCTCTGTTATCACCGTATTACCCAGCGCCATTGCGCCGAACGGGGCGATCGAGACGAGCATCAGAGCTACCAGCAGCAGGCTGATAATGCGTTTTTTCATTATGTTCCTCCTTGGTTCATGTTTTCTCCGTCAGGCCGCTCGTGCGGCCGTAATCATAGTAATTATACTATTTTGTCAGTTTGTTGGCAAGTGGCTGTTTTTCGTTATTTTAAACAGTTATGGACAGTCGCATTGGTATAGTTTGCCCTCGTCATATCCCGCGCTCGCCTCTCATATATATGGACTATGTGAGTTTGGGGAGTGGTGCATTTGTATACAAATATTGAAGAGCGCGCCTGCGATCTTGCCGAATACATCATTGAAAACAAGGCAACGGTAAGGGCCGCCGCAAAGCAGTTTAACATTTCCAAAAGCACCGTACACAAGGATCTCACCGAGAGGCTGAAAACGGTCAGCCCGGCACTGTATCATCAGGTGCGTGAGCTGCTTGATATCAACAAGGCCGAGCGGCATATCCGCGGCGGCATGGCCACACGCAGAAAGTATAAGGGTGAAGGTGCATAAAGCTTCATGCATGAGCACAGCACCGCGAAAATGCGCAAATACCGGCGCATGAAGTTTTTTGCATCATTTCCGCTTGCCCCGCAGGGGCGAGGAAATGGCACATTTCTTATTTTGCTGTGCTTTTGTATAGCAAAAGCTCCCCGAAAAGGGGAGAGAGAAATCCCGCTCAACGGCGGGATTTTTATTATTTTCCGAGCCTTGCGAAGTATTTGAACGTCATCGGCCATAGAATCCCGGCAAACAGGATAACGATGAAATACCGCACGCCGTGAGCCGCGCTGTGACCGCCGAAAAGCGCGAGCAGGGGCGCCTTCAAAACGGCCTTGAGCGCCAGCAGAATACCGAGGCCGGCAACGACCTTGATTATCTGCGCCCACCACACGGCCTGCGTGGGGAAGTGGACATATTTCGTATCGACATGGAAGGTCAGCAAAAGGCCGGCCGAACAGAACAGGATCATGTACGCGTTCTTCAGACCCGACGCGTAGTTGTCCGTATCAATGTCCGCCGGAAAATCGTACAGCTCGACGAAGACCACGAAGGCCGCGGCCATTACAATGAAAATGCCGAATATTATGTAAACCTTTTTGGGGCTTCTGTCCATATCACGAAAAAACGGATATATGACAAAAACGAGAACCGTTCCGACGATGAGCGACACGCCGACATCCAGCGGAGTGTGCACTCCGACATACATCCGCGAAAACGCCGTCAGCGCGATGAGCAGCACCAGCACGATCCTCAGCGCGGTGCTTTTAAAGTATCTTGCCGGCGCACCGAATACGGCAAAGGCGTTCTGTGTGTGGCCGCTGGGGAAGGAGTAGCCGGTTGCCTCGGCGCGTGCGCTTTCGACGATGGTGAAGCCCGGATCCTTCACCCACGGGCGCGGGATGCGAAACCAGAGCTTTAGAAACTGGTTTATTATCGTTCCGGCAAAGCCGACCGTCATCATGTAGTAGCCGCAGCTTTTGCTCAGACACCAGAATACGATTATTGCCGCCGCGATAAACACGGCCTCGCCGCCTAGGTTCGTGACAAGTCCCATCACCGTGTCGAGAAGCGGCGTGCGTATATTTTCAAGTGTGTATAAAAGCTCCATGTGTCACCTCAGATTATAATAAAATGACTGCTGCCCGATATTGGCGGCAGTCATTTTGAATATCAGGCCTCCGCGATTATGCGGCGGATGACCTTTGTAAAGCGCGCCTCGTTGTAGATAACGGGAACGGGGTAGACGGGGTTTGCCTCCTCCATTGCCCACAGGCACATCTGATGAATGTCCGATTCCTTTATGAAATCAAAGCCGGAGGGAATGTTCATGCGCTTATTCATTGCGCGGATCTCTGCGATGAAGGCCTTGGCCTTTTCTTCATCGCTGCCGGTGGTTTTAACGCCGGTGAGCTCGGCAAGATGCGCAAGCTTTGCATAAACGGCCTCGCCGTAGTCCTCAAGAACGATCGGGAGAATGACGGCGTTTGCCAGTCCGTGCGGCGTGTTGTACAGTCCGCCGAGCGTATGCGCTATTGCGTGAACATTGCCGACGCCGGCGCGGGTGAAGGCAAAGCCGGCCTTGAAGGAAGCAGTGAGCATTTTCTGGCGCGCCTGCATGTCATTGCCGTCGTTGTACGCACGCTCAAGATATTTGAATATCAGCACCGTTGCCTCCTCGGCAAGGCGGATGGACTCCTTGGTATTATACGTCCAGCAGACATAGGCCTCGACCGCGTGGGTCAGCGCGTCCATGCCGGTCGTGGAGGTGGTCTTCTGCGGAAGCTCACGCGTGAGCTCAGGGTCGAGTATCGCGTACTTCGGAACAATGCACAGATCCATGATAGCGTACTTATGATGCGTTTCCGGATCGGTGATGACGGCGGCTATCGTCGTTTCCGAGCCGGTGCCCGCGGTCGTCGGTACGGCGACAAAGGGCGGTATCTTGTGGCGAACACGAAGAAGTCCGGCCATTTTGTTCACAGGGGTGTTCGGATGCACAACTCTTGCGGCTGCACCCTTGGCGGCATCCATAGGAGAGCCGCCGCCGATTGCGAGGAATCCGCCGCAGCCGGTCTCAAGGTATTTTTTCTGAATCTCGTCTACCACGGTGACGGTCGGGTTGGCCGAGACCTCGGAATAATGCTCATATGCTATACCTGCCTTGTCCAGCGCTGCCTTTGCAATAGGTGCAATGGTCCTGCCGACTGTGCGGCCGGTGACGATCATGACCTTTTTGACGCCTTCCTTTTTGAAAAGCTCGGGGGCCTTGCTCAGTGCGCCCTCACCCTCAACGGTGATCGGCTTGCGCCATGGCAGCAGACGTGCGCCCACATTGAAAACGGCCTGGAACGAGCGGTAATATGCTTTTTTAAAAGCATCCATATGTAATTCCTCCCAACATTAGATACTTCATTTTAATATATATACAGTGTTTAGTCAAGGACAAAACAATCTTGACAAATATCGAATATCGATATATAATACAGTAAACATCGATAATCGATATATGGAGGTGAGCCGATGGCGAGGAAGAAGCTTTCAACATTAACAGAGCCGATGTTTTACCTGCTCATGTCGCTGCGCAGCGGCAGAAAATGCGGCATCGACATCAGCGATTACATCGCTCGCCGAAGCGCCGGGCGCGTGAAGCTCGGCCCCGGTACGCTGTACGCGCTGCTTTCGGAGTTCGAGCAGGAGGGGCTTATAAAATATGTCGGCGTTGAGGGCAAGCGCAAGCTGTATGAGCTGACACCGGCAGGGAATAGGGCATATAATGATGAGCTTGCGCGGCTCAGACAGTGCCTTGACGACGCAAAGGAGGCGGAAAAGGATGAGTAAAACTGTACGACGCATCATACCCTTCGGCTCAGGAGATATTCCGGCCGTGCAGCATTGGCTCGAGGACATGGCCGAAAAAGGCTTGTTTTTCAAGGAGTGCGGCCTGCTGTTTGCGAAGTTCACAAAAGGCGAGCCTGAGAAAATGCGCTATCGCCTCGACTTCTGCGATGTCGTGGCCTGCGACATTCCAGATGAGAAAAAGGAGCTCTATGAGCAAAGCGGCTGGCATGTCGTCGGCGATTATAACAGCGACCTTGTTGTCGTCTGCACCGATGACCCCGATGCGCCGGAGATATACACGGATCCCGAGCTTTTGGTAAAGCGGCGCTCGCCCCGCGGCAGCTCCTCGCCGTTTTTGAGCTTCTTAACGAGCTTTCGCACCCTCAGCCAGCCTATGAAATGATATATCGCCTCGAAAAGCAGCAGGAGCGACAACAGGCACAGGCCGATAAAATACAGTGTGTTGAAATCCAAAAGATAGCGGACAAAGCTGCTGTCGCCGAGGATAACGCTCGTTGGAAAGATACTCTGTCCGCTTGCGGTTCCGGCAGTCATCCTTTGGGGAGTTCATTTGTTCTTCATCGGATACCCCATCGGCCTCAACATGGGCGAGCCGATCAAAGATATAGGATCAATGCCTTTTCCCACGCCCGCGGAGCTCGGCATTGAGTGCGGCGGCAGCTGCAATAACTACGGAAAAGAGCACAGGGATGTTCTTGCCTCTAAGGTTGCCGAATACACGCACAGCAATGATTATTACGGTAAAGACGCGTTCAGATACGAGGTGCGGTATTACGATATGCGTACTCAGTCGATGGCGAAGACGCTTTATGCAGACTATGTTGCAAACGTTTCAAGCTTTGATCCCGAGCAATATGCGCTGTTTGCCGATGATATACACAAATCAAATAATGCCGGACGCTGGGACGGTGAGTATATGCCGCAGATAACCGTAAAGAGCTTTGAGCTTGACGGTGCGGAGCTTACGCTTGTGCGTGACAGATTTGCCGACAGCGATTACTGCATCGAGCAGATGCTTTGCATACGCTTTGAGAATCAGGTGGAGTATGTGCTGTATCAGGGTGACGGCAGCATAGAGGACTATGCGCAGGACTTTGTTGACTGTCTGAAAAAGGAGGCGGAAAAGGATGAGTAAAACTGTACGACGCATCATACCCTTCGGCTC
>OQWE01000280.1_pt1 | contig 17876 bp, 17 predicted proteins | sample 1691591 | NCBI WGS metagenome assembly OQWE01 (sample SAMN03418265, study PRJEB22391) | human gut metagenome | biome: human-gut; feature: organic feature; material: feces | host: Homo sapiens | place: Tanzania | collected 2013-01
TTATATCGTAGATTCTGGTCTTCAAAATAATCGCGACAATGCTTTTGCTGCAGAAAACATTGGGTGGCGCCTGGAAAATGTCGTTTACATTGAGCTTTTGCGCCGATGCACAAACTCTTTTTTGGATATTTATTATTGGTTGAGGTTTTGGTGGTGTAGGATTGTTGGCCAGTTTCAGCGACAACGCATATTCTGGCTTCACTTCTACTGGTTGAATAACATGTTCAAACATGCTCCATCCTCTCTTTATACATCTAAGATTGATGAATCTGGTAAATGAGTGCCATAATCGTCGATACAAAATGTATCATTATCATTTAAGACTTTATATGATTCAACCATTACTTTCATAAATCTGAATACAGTAATCGGATTAGAATCGGGTTTAAAATTTTCAGCTCCTTTTGTTTCAACATTTCCGGCAATAATAAATGATGTATTTGGATCTATAATTTCACCAACAACTAAACCTTTCAGAAAATCATACGTTGCTTGTCTTCCTATTTTGATAGACCAATCTCTATAAGAATCATATCTTGGATCTGTACACTCTGGATATAGTGACAAAAGTAATAGATATCTCTTTTCAAGAGGGTCATCTTCAATAATAATAGCACTCATAGGAGTTTCATATTTTTTTGAAGTTGTGATAATATCCATTATTATTACCTCATATATATAATATCTGTGTAATTAATGTTTTTATAGTATCCATGTCTTTGGTTTATGTTTAACATAAACCAATTTGTTCTTGAATCTAGTTATAGCCGTATAATTCAAAGCGTTTTGAATATTACGATTCATAAATTCCTCGATAACTACACCGGATGAATACTCAGAACCTTGAGATAAATGAACAGTTGAAGCATAAGCATATTCGAATAATTCCCCACTCAGATAAGGATTTCTAGATAAAAATTCTTTATCATTATGATTTGAATTTATGTACCTATGATTGACTTTCAAATCAATAAATGGTAAATGTGACATATTAGGAAGAAAATCTATAGAAAAAACTTCTCCATCAAAATCAGATACATTAGGCTGTCTAATTACAGTACCAACTAGACCATTTACAAGCGGTATATTGTCAACGGTTTTTTCCCAATTATTCTTTCTACAAATTATATGCTCTCCAATCATTGGATAATCTACAGATATACCAAGAATGTTATTTCTGATGGTACTATTAAGTTCGTCTCTAGTTCTATTTGTACCACATAAAGCAATATCTGTTCGTGAGAGCATTTCGTTATCCAATTCATCATCATAGATAACTAATGCTTCATTACCATATAGACCAGGTTCTAACGGAAGCCCATTCCTAGCTCTATTAGCCAGATATATGATAGGAGAATAGACAGACTGTCTCATCAAATCAGTCAAAAAGAAAATATCCCCATCTACTAGATATCCAGGCTCATCAGCTACTGGTGGTAATTGACCAGGATCTCCAGCAGCTATGACCTTTATACCCGTATCATCTATATATTTTTTAAATCTCTTTGGGATCATCCAAGCTTCATCTAAAATAATAAGCTTAATGGAACTGTTCGAAAAATCTTTTGGTACAAATTTCCATTTTAATAACGGAGCATTGAAAGTAGAATCTATGTTTGTATGGCCATCAATAACGTCTACTTCTTTTGAAGCAAAAAATAAACCGGAATGGCATGTACATGCATTTGAAAGACCATTCTTTCGCATTATTGTACATGCCTGTCCAGTATATGCCATTGGAAGAACGTCATTAACAGAGAGATTTAATCTTTTGAGTATTTCAGATATTACAACACTCTTACCGGTTCCAGCATATCCGGCTAATTGAAGTAAAGTAGATGATGAATTGTAAAACCAATCTACAGCTAAATCTACAAATTCCTGTTGACGTTCATTCAATATTAGCATTGTATATTTTTAAATTCCTCCGGATTTAAATCATATCGATGAAGATCGATACAGAACGCTCCATCTATATAAAAGATAGCTTCATCATAACAAAATACTTTGTTATAATATGGTGTTCCAACCCATCTAGATCCATCAGCAAATTTAATAGTCAATGTGAATTTACCATCAACTTCGTTTCTATCAAAGAAATATGTTAATACTTCTGGGATATTTTGTAATTCTTCCGATGACTCGTTGATCAAAAACTTACCAAATAATCGTTCAATCATCTTAGTTGATCTAGGATCTAATGGGTCCAATTTAACATCGGTATCAGATAAATACAAAGCTTTCTTTGGATCGGTATTGGCTTTAAGGAATTTACCATCAAACATCAATTGATTTTTGGTCTCTTGATCAATCAATATATTAGTGCCTGGTTGGATTTCTAATCCTAATGCTATCACTAAATGACGCGTAATAGAAGCTACTTCATTTAAATCAAACATAGTATTCCTCCATAAAAAATGATTAAGATTATTATAATCTTATCACTATTATAATATCTTACCATAACTTTTTTAAGCCAAAACTTTTATATAACATTTATATGCTCGGAGAATATGATGAATACCTTCAATTATGCTAATAACAATAGTCTTTTGTATGGAGCTCATTATATCATATTAGCAAGTGATACTGTAACTTATGAAAACCCTGTTGGCAAATTCCTAATCCCATACGCAACCCCAAACCTTGAAGCTGAATTGTACGATAAAGAAGAACCAAAACAGAGTTCATCTAATATTGTAAATAAATCTGATAAACTTGATATCAACACGGTTACAAAGTCAAATTACATTGAATTGAGAATACCTAAAAATTTATTCTATATTGAAAATTCTTATATTGTTACAAATAAGACTCCATGCGTATGTAGTATGGCCAACGGAGCAGGATCTGCTTCGTTATTTTCTGTACAGAAATCCGGAAAGAAGATTATAAATAATGCTATTCAAGCCGCCGTAACAGGGGCGGGTCTTAGAAAATATTCATCATCCAATATCACACCAGCAATTAATGATACAGCGACTTCGACTATAAACGAAACTCCTACACAAGCTAAAAGTATATCTCAAAACACCGGACATGCTGGGGCGCAGATTGCCGATGGTGTTACATCGAATAATGCTCAAACTCCTGAAATGTATACAGCAGCATCGAAAGCAATTGCTCAATCTGCTACAAATCAAACCGATAAATCTTCAAATAAACAGACTTCTCAAGGATTAAATCCTATTAGAACTGGTCTTATGGTATCATCAGATATCGCTCAAGCAGCTAGTATTATTCAATCAATAAGTTCATCCAAGATATTAAACAATGTAACCCAAGAAATCAACGATAAAACTCAAGAGTTGGTTCAATCCTGTGTAGGTATTGCTCAAAAAGTAGCTATGGAAGTATTATTAAAAACAGTTGGAGCATTTGCCGAAAATTTATTAAAAGTCGGCCCAGCTTCGGCAGCCAATGCTGCATATGCGTCACTAAACGCTTCTATTACAAATTCTCTGAAATCAGCAGAAGAAGAAGCTAAAAATAAAGCTTTAAGTACAGTACATTCCTTACCATTATACGCTGTTGCATCAGAAGCATCAAAGGCAATTAGAGCAGAAAAATCTATAACAGAAATAGCATCTTCTGTATTAAACGGAATGTCTAAAACTTCTTCTAACCTAATATCTCCAAAATTTAAAACAATGGCTGATGCTATACAAACCATTACTCTCACGGGAGAATCATTGGCAGCTAAAGCTATGACTGATGGATTAAAGGCTGGAGATATAATTGCTGCCGCTGGAGGAACGGCATCAGAAATCGCTAAAGCTTCTAGCCATACATCAAATTCTTCAGTATTGACATCAATGGCAACAACTGCAACCGATGTTGCTAAACTATGTAATATAATCATATCAAATTCTAAAGATGCAGAAATATCTGGCTCATCTGTTACTTCGATATTGCAAGTCGTATCGAATGTTAGTTCTTCGATGACTATCTTAACCGGAAAAAATACATCTAGTAGTGTATTAGAATTAGGATTACAAGCTTTAAAAATTGCAATCAATGCTGGTTCTACTCAAGATTTCATGGAGCAGTTATCTAATACTAGATTATTTAAAGCTAAAAAAGAGGAATTAGCAAATAAGATTGGTCAAGAAACAGCATCATCGTTTAAAGATTACGGATGGCGAAGAATGGCAGAAGAAGCTGTGGCTTCAGCCTTTAATAGTATAACAGATTTATCTATAGAAGACAAATCGGAAATATCTAATCTAGTTGGGGCAGGAGTTGCTATTGAAAATGGAGCATCTACTAAAGATGCCATAACATTAGCCGCCGAGTTAGCTACCAAACAATTAACAGAAGGTGGAATTTCTAGTACAACAGTAAAATCTCAAGTGATCTACAGCAAAGCAAGAGTTGCTGGTTATGGAGTTAGAAAAATGTTTGAGCTAGGTCAAATTCCAAAAGATCAGATAATTCCTACCACTAATCAAATGGTTACATATGAATTATCACAAGTATTATCTGTAAATGGACAATTGCCAACATATATTCCATCTGGAGATACAGAAAGCTATACTCAAAAAGTAAAGGAATGTGCTTCTATATTGGGGGAAGAAACAGCAGAATCTTCTCAAGCTGCTGGTAATGATATACCAACAGCGTTAGAACAAGCCGGAAATGCTGGAGAAGATTTTGCAGAAGAATGTACTAAATATTTGTCGCCATTAACCCCTGGAAATTTTTCTAAAGAGAAATTTCTCTTAAATTGTAAACAATCTGCCATAGAATCTCCAGCATCTAATATAAATGCGTCTGCCAAAAATGCTGCCGAAATAGCTGAAAAAACCGGAAATGAAGAAGCCCCAAAAGCTGGAGAATTAGCCAAAGAAAAAATGAAACAGACAGCTTCTAGTAAAGGCTTTATTGGTGTTGGCACATGTTCCCCTGTGGTAGTCCATGTTAGAAAGGAATATACTAAGGGTCAGAAATTTATTGCTGTTGGAGCTGGTGGAAACACTGAAAATATAAAAATAATTGGAGTGGTGGAAGATGAATAGTGTAAAAAGTGATACTCTCAATGTTGAGCGTAGGATTATCACCGAAGTAAAGAGTGATACAATCACTGTTGAAGATTTCATTGCCAGTAGATCAAAAGATGATGTTACATACTACAATTATTCTATATTAGAGTATTTAAACGGTTTTGAAATGTTCATTACAAATATACTGTATGATTATGAAGATGAGTTTAGTGATGAAATAGTAACTGTGGAGTTAAAAGATATTGAACAAATAAAATACCGGTACAAACCAGAATTGTTTGCGTATGATATATATGGTTCAACAGGATTCTCATTTATCATAATGATGCTAAATGGGATAATCGATCCAAAAGAGTTTAATTTTAAAAAAATTAAAGTTATCAAATCGTCTGTATTAAAAACATTACTGAATAGGATCAAAATCATAAACTCAGAGTTCATAAACAATAACATTTCTAAAAGAAATGATATATTCAAAGAAGATATTGGCAATACTATTTGGAATGAATAAAATAAAATATCTCCATAGGATGGATTCCTATGGGGATATTTCTAATTTACTTATTTATGATTCGGCCATTTTTATCATAGAATGTAACTAGCCTTGTAAGTTTTTTCGGTGGCATATTGTAAACAGGATCGGAAGGTTGTCCAGATACAATATACACTCCATCATTAGATGGTCCAATAATTTCTTCAGAAAACATATCTTCATCATCGCCATTTCTATGTACTCTATTGAAATCATTTCTTCTAGAAAGTCTAGGCACAGATGGTTGATCATCTTTAAGCGACCGCCTAAAAGATGGTACGGTTAAATTTATATCTTCAATCATCTTAATAGAATTTCCAGGAAGATATGGTTGATAAAACAAATCAAGATCACATTTTGTGCGTGTCTTGATACATTTAAATCCCATATATAATAATTCATTAGAATCCATCTCTTTGTTGATAATGATACCAACATCACAATTATCTATCATCAAAAACGATTCAGATACATTAAAACTACCAAGATTTCGAATGAGATCTTTCTTATTGTTAGACGATGATTCATCTAATGTTTTAGATGCATCTCTATTTAAATGAGTATCTGTGATTACCGGTATTCCAACATGATTAGCGAAAGCTTTAAATTCATTAATTATCTCTCCCAAATCCAGTCTCATATCATTTCGCTTGTTAGTTGGACGAATCCTCTTGATATGATCTTGTATCAAACAAATTGGTTCTCTTCCAATCTCTCTAAGCTTATCCACCATCACATATAGATAGTCGGTGTTGATCGATAAGTTAGACTTATATATCATAACAATGTCTATAGGATCTTCCTTAGAATATCCAAGACCGTTTGATCGAAATGTTTTGATAGAATCTTCAAAACTACAATCATTAAAAGTCTTACCTTGTGAAATCATACCTAGCATTCTAGATACATTTTCATCTTCGGAGTTTTCCATTGTTAAAATTACAATAGTTGGAATCTTTGTTGGATCTTTAGCAACATAATTTTTATTATGTTTCTTTAGTTGCATAGCTAAATCTAATAATGTAAAAGATTTACCACCTGCTGCTTGAGCCATTAATAGATATACTCGGCTTGATTGGAAACCACCATCGAGCATAATATTCAAACCTACCATACCGGTTCTAAGAACTCTGGATGGACTGGTTTCTCTCATGTATATATCATCCATGGCATTTTCAAATTCACCCGGAACCAAAGTAAACATAGATGATGAATTTACAGACTCGTCTATCTTATTAAACTGCAGATTCATCTCAGATGTTAGTTGTTGAATCTGATTAATAATATCTGATCTATATTTATAGTTTGATACTCGAAGATTTGATGTTAGTCTTAAGATTTGCTCATATTTATCGTCTACGAAATAAGATTTAACTAATTCAGCGGCCTGCTCAGTTAAGTATGTTAGTGTTTCATCTGAAATCTCGTCCATAGATGATATATCTAGCAATGGTTTGGATAAAATACCACCATTGATATATTGCAAGATTAAATCTTTATCTGATAATTTCTTAACTAAACGAGCATCTAATCCACGATTAATAAACTCTATTCTATTGATTCGATCAATATCGTTATTATATGCAGACTTATCCACCTTTTTAAAAAGTTCATTAACAAGATTAAGTCCACTCACCTTAATATTCTTATTCATAGATATCACATATCTACAATACAGGTCCAAAGTCTTAATATCAAATAACTGTTTTATCGAATCATTACTAACTTTAGGAGAATTAGCATTAATCTTTCGACTGATATTCATTCTTTACTATACTCTCCATTCTATTTAACCATGTATCTATCAGTTGGATTTAAAATTCGGATCAAATAAAGTATATTTTCGTGGATTGAAATCTTGATTTGCCGGTTCATTTAATGACCATAATCTTCTTATATAATCGGACTCTGGGTTTGGCCTATAATAGTCATATGATCGTAATGATTTAATAAACTCATTTGCCATGTTCTTGAATGAACGTGGTGGTTCTGTAATCACCCTTGGATTGTATGGGATGTTTAATGGGTATATTTTCACATCCCCATCGTCAGCATAGCTTTCTTTCAAATACAATTTGAATCCAAGATCCCAATTCGGAGGAAAATTGTCAGGGATATGTAAATATCCCTTAACGTCGGTATTATTTCTGTTATTGTGAAACTCTATAGCTACATATGGCATATGACACTTCCCTTATACTTAAACATGTACTTTTTAGTTTTACTGTCAAATTCAAGTTTAATATGTCTATCATGGATAATCTTACCAAGATTGTCGGTTTTATTTAATCCGAAGTACAGATACCGTTTATTATAATCAGGTATTAAAAGATATTTATCTACTTTTGCTTTCATTATTACTCTCCCATAAGTATACTTTGTAATTCTTCAACAGTCAAAAATTTGTCATCGTTTTTAAGATGATTAACCCACATGACAAATTTTTGTTCATCTGTCAATTGATCGGTCAATAGGAATGATAATTGCTCATTGTCACGTCTTAATTGACTCTCTGCTTTCTTAGCAATCTCTTGTTCAGGAGATAAGAAATCAAATGATACACTATTATCATTTCGAAATTTATCGTTTAGACTTAATCTAGCGGATCCTGGTAAGATTGTATTAAACTTGATCCTAATATAATCGATATGCTGCGAAGTTTTTAAATGATTAATGTAATCAATGGTATCGATAGGATTGTTATTGATCAATTGATCCATAGTGATAGTTTTGTATACATCAGAAAATATTTCTTTATAGTCTAGATAATATTTACGAGTATCCATATTATATGACATCAATATGAATCCTTTAAAGCAATCATCGTCAAATCTCCATCTATATGGAGAACCACAATAGTAGAAATGATCATTAAAAACATCAGCTTTATGAACATGACCAGATATTATAGGGCCATTACAATTCATAAAATCTTCTATTCTAAATAGCCGTGATTGCCCAACGTTATCACCATATACAGCACCAGTAATAGTACCATGCATTATACATAAATCATAAAACCCAGATCCAAAAAGAATTGATTGGTAATATTCTTCAGAAATACCATATAATTCTGGAATACATAAAATACGACATCCTTTTACTGTCTCAAATCTAATATTTGTGATTATTCTTACATCAACATCATTTCTTTGCATATATGGATAATATATGCGTAATTGATTAGCATCATGAGATAATGTCCCTTGTAGAATAATAACAGTGGCATTCTTTGATTTAGACAGTTCTACAATATCAGATATAAAAAGAGATGCATACATCGTTGCATCAGATGATAACCCTATCTTATGATCAAACAAATCTCCGTTGACACATATTAAATCTAAACGAGGAATATCCTTCAATTTATTTATAAACTGGTCGGATAGAATATCGTATTGTCTTTTAGGATTCATTGCAGCAAAATGTAAGTCAGCAATATGTGTACTAATAAGAACTCCACGATGGTTTTGATAATTGATCATGTTTCTAATTGCTCCAAATATGGATTAATTATAGGTTATTTTTTATATACATATTAAATTTTTCTATCTAAATATCTAATCAAAGTATTAATTAACGACTGCTTACATATAGAAATCAATTTATACTGTGATGGTTGAATATCTACAGATTCTATTGAGAATGAATTTCCTGTAAACGTATCTACAACTCTGAAATTGATATTATTTAGTAGTATCTCTACAATGATTAACCGGTATGGTTTATCATTATCTACAAAGTACATTGGGCAAAATTTACCAAATGGAGATTTAAGTAACTCGTCAGATATATACATATCTCTTTCAAGATATGTAGTTATTTTATCATAATATGTACGAAAAATAGTTTGTAGGTTAAACAAATATTGAATAGACCATTCATCATCGATTAATCGATTGATTTGAACTCGTATTTGCTCTCGTAGTTTATTACATTTCCATCTTGGAAATATCTTAATCCAGCCAAAAGGTTTATTCAATTCATCTTCTAATTCATGAAGATTCTGAATCATCTGAAAAATTAAAACAATATGATTACTCATAGTGCTCCTTATTGTTTAACATCAAATATCGATTGATATTCGTTGTTTGTAAATAGCCTCATCATATATCCAGCCAACAGTGTTAAGAAGGTATATTCACAATTGTCTATATATGATAGATGAGTTTTGTTAGATAAGTCTAATTCATATGTAAGATATGAATGATTTGTTTTACTTAACATCAGAATCATACATTGATCTAGGTTTATATTTTTTACTTCTCTAAATAAATATCTATAGGCAGCTAACTGTAACCCATATTTGTAATTCATATTATTTGAAGTTTTGAAATCTACTAACTTATACTTTCCATCTATTTTCAATAGACAGTCACATGTTCCCCCGAAATATTTATGTACAATAGTTTCCTCTGTAGAAACAACAGAAACATCATGATTTGTTTTCAATTGATTCCACCATAACATAAACCCATCCATACATGATACTACAGACGACTTAATTCTATCGTTTAGTGGTAGTGTATCTAAATCAACAAACCCATCTTTTAAATATTTCTCGATTGCTAGGTGTGAATATGTTCCTTTATCAGCAGCTTCTTGTAAAAATGCTTTATAAGAAATACGTTTCCACCCTAAACTATTTGACCAAGTCATCAATGATTCTTGATGAATCATTGCGGATAAAATTTCTGTAACTCTAGGAACTCGTTTTCCATCAATCTGATACTTATCAGATAAGTCTATTTCTAGATGTGATAGTTCTTCAAGAAGATTTAAGATATGCTGTTTAGTAAGATTCATTTCAAATGTACCTCCAACTTTCATTATTATTAAATTGGTATCAGAATACTGATTTATTTTTCTAAAAAAATGGCCTAGTAAAAAAAATTTCAAACAGATATATTTACTATGATAATATTATTTTCATATATAATATTATTCATTACAACTGTAATGCAAAAAAAAATGGTTGCATCAATTGATTTTCAATAAATCATGAAATCGGTTGTTCTCATTAGAACATCTAAAAAAAGAGAGCTCTCTTACGATTATCATCGTAAATAAATAACGGGATGGGGAATTCTAAACCCCATCCCAATTTTATTTTTTTATTGATTTGGATTACGACTATACAATTTGTCGTAATCTATGAAGATAGAATAATTTCTATTTACCAATTTCTTTTTTGCTAAAGTATCACGAATACTCATATATTGATACTTTAACATTTTCCATCTTTCTATATCTGATTCATCCGGATTATTATAGATATAATCATCAAGTAACGATAACCTTGCATTGATTTGTTTCAACGCATAGATTACATCATATTCTGTATAAGCATTTTCTGCACGAATCTTAAATTCATACAAGTCATCTTCAATAGATCTTAAACCGGAATACTTTAGATTATTTATTAATCCTTTTCTGCTAGCTTCATTCATAATGAAATTGTAAGATTCATTAACCAAATCTTTATTATAAATTCTACTAATATCTTTAATACAATTTTCACATCTCGTAATATATAAGGATGAACCTGTAATATGCCTAATTTTTTCTAATAATTTAAGTGCAGGTACAATTTCAGTATCTATATCTGTATACAAACGTAAGCACCAAGTAAGCATAGATAAATTTGTAGCTCTACGAACTTCATTTTCACATCCAGGAATTTCTCTATATATTTTTCTTAATGCAGATTGAAAATTATCTAAACCCAATGAATCTAAAAAAGGATCAGAAATAATATCATCCGGAAGATGGAAACATGATGTTATTTGATGAAGAGCATCTTGCAATCCAAATATTAATAAAGATTGATATCTAATAGCCAATTTGATATTTAAACAACAATCTTCTTTAGTAAAATAATCATCAATAGCTTCTCTTAATCTATCACTAGGAGCTTTATCTTTCACCAAATGATATATATTGAACAATATAACAGAAGCTACTTCTTCATCAGTCATTCCATAATCAAACATTTTAGAATCTATTTCAATCTCATATTCAGAAATAGAAAGATCTGATCCTGAGATTAAAAAATTTTGAAGATTAATAGTTTCTAATCTTGGGAAAACAATACATCCAAATGGTAGATTATCAATATTTTTTGTGAAGATTACATTAACACACTTTGCTTTTGGAATAATTTGATTTAAATCTACTTTAAGATTATTTAAAGTTTCTCTAGAAACATTTAAGTTTCTTAATTCAAAAATATGTCGAAGAAGAGTTGAAACTTGTTGATTCATACATCATTCTCCTTATTCATTTTTTGTCCACATAGCATATAATGTATATGATTTCATCGAACGAGCGGGTATTCTAGTAATTGCATTGGAATCATAGTCATATTCTGACGTACTCCATCTCTTGAATGTATATCCAGATCTAGTTGGAGTTTGTAAAGTATATGCTTCTGTATCTTCTATAGTGCATTTTGTTTTTGTATTTGGGTTAGTTGCAGGAGAATCTGTATCGTCTTGCATATTATACGTAATCGGATATTCGATTACAGGAAATACGAATGAATATTCGCCACCATCTGGAGATATTACTTGAGGTTCTGGGTTTTGATACCCATCAAATAATTGTGCTTGTTTTGGATGAGGAAATTGCATATATTTTGCAAATAAAGTAGCTTTGATTCCTGTAGGGTTTCCATTCTTATCAACTAATGATCCACCGGTAGATGATGTAGCTGTCATTTGACATGTCGTTAGATATTTAGAAGGAGTATATTGTGGCATTGCTGATCCTTCTTTATCGATTCTATTTGTATTTGTTGTATCAGCCACGTTTATCGACCACTCTAGCGCAGAATCCTTAAATAGATTTTCATAATTACTGATATTCTCCCAACTATTGCACCACGAACTAATCCTATTACCTATTTTGACGGAATCATAATAATCACCTGTACGATATTCATCAACATTAATATTTGTATTCTTGAACATATCAGAAATATCAGTGTCTGTTTCATTTACAACAAATTTATATGAACCACTTCTACTATGGTATAGTATTATATATGGTATTTCTAGTGAAATTAACCCTTCAAATGCTCCTGACAAATTTTTAGGACAAACAACTTGATCTTTACAGTACCAATACATCGTGCTGTTATTTTGTTGATATTCTACATATATTGGTATCTCATTTGTACTAACATTGATCACATATTCACTATCAATGTCTGGTTGACTAAATACCCACTCTATACGCTTAAGATAAGAGTATGTACTTTCACTTTCTCCATTTACAGATTTAATTAGATCCTTTAATGCCTTATTTAAAGCGGGGCCTTCCATTAATTGTGCGCCAACAGCCGGAGTCCATTTTGCTGTCATGGTAATATCACCAGTTGTGCCTTCATTTATTTTTTTTGGTTCCCAATTAAGAAATATATATCCTATTTTTTGTACATCAGGAGCAGTATACGTATCTTCAATTGTGTAATTCGATTTGTACTTATTATCAGAGATGAATACACCACCATCTAAATCGTAAGTTATGTTATACAATATTGGTGTATATGTGAACGTAATTTGTTGATCGTTCTCTGTTAAAGTCACAGATGCATCAGGAGCAGTATATCCAGTTATTTCTTGTGGAGTAATCTCTGTTCCTTTTTTTCCAAAACCGGTAAAACTATTAATAGTACGTGACATTAAATATTCTCCTTATCAGACATATTGATTATAGTATACGCAGTATAATCATCAGGGATATCAGACATATTGATCATAGTATATGTAACATAATCATCAGGGATATATGATACATTTGTTACTATATATTTTAACCAATTAGATGTAGCATCAAAATCAAACCAGGCATACAAAACTGTATGGTCTTTTTCTGGCTTATATGTATTTGTATCAATTAATATCTTAGAGTATTGGCTAGTGCTCCATCCCACAAACGAATATCTAGGATCATTCCACGTTGGATTACTTATTGAACCAATACTGCTGTGCCTAGGCACTTCAATTGATTCGGGTAATTTTAATTCGTTCAAATCGTTAACATTAGATTTGAAATCTACCACGTATCCCTTTGGAGCTATAGGTACTATATCTACCCAATATTCTCCAGGGATAAAAATGTTCAATGTATATACATCATACGGAATAAATGTTCCTTGTGAAGTATTAAATATATATACATTATCTTGAACAGTATATTCAATGGATTCTTGAGTTAAATGATTTGTGAACGAAATAGTCCATTCATGAGGCACATAAAAGCACGGTAAATATTCTTCTTCTACTTCAAATAATACAGTATCTACTCCGATACTCATATTTTGCCCAATAAGTAAATATTGTTTTCCGATATCAGATTCTTTAATTAAACCATGATAAATATAATCAATCATTTGTACTTCGTCTTCATCTATTTTCGATCTCGTTACGACATAATACCAATGATTTTCTATTCTATCTGATATGGTTGGTAAAGTATCTTCTGTAACAATATCGATTGTTACAGATTCATCTCGCAATTGTTTAATCTGATTTTTGATTTGCCCTGTTATGTTTATGTATTCGCCATTTCGTTTAATATACAAATCATCGTTTTCAAAATCCATTACCAATTCATTATCTTTATGAATATTTTTATTAACAAAGTCGTCAGGAACTATCGGAACTCTAGCTGTATATTTTTTTAAATAGTCCGACATAATAATCTCCTTATGAGTAAAAATCGACTATCTATTCGTCGAAAAATTCAGATTTTATAACCTTATCTCTATTTTCTCCATTCATAATTCTTTTAATAGCTTTTTTCAATCTTTGTGATTTCATTACGACACTTAATATGAATGAACAATTATCAATATGCAATCTATAAGCATCTATTGCTTGTTTACAAAGTTCAGTATTGAACCTAATTTGAGATTTGACAACTTCAATTGTAACTTTAACATCTTTTTTTTTTGATTCATTGTCTATATTTTGAATAGTATCAGCATCGTCATCATGGGTATTCTTATATTCAGTATTACCAGACTGATGCCTTTCTAATTTATATAGAGTATTCTCTAATACTTTAGTACAAGCACGTTCATGATTCATAATACGAGAAATGAAGTTATTCTTTGATTTATAGAATAAATCTATTGCTTCATCTAACATAATATCATCAACAACCCATCTAGCTTTATTATCAGAACCACGGCGAACGTCATCTGTCTTTATATCGGGTGTAGTTGTTGTTATCTTTATTACACCATTTGGGAGTCTTTCCCATTTCATAGTGGGTTGTACATAACCAAGATAGTTAGATGAAGTACCGTATTGGTATACGGCAAATTTAATAATATTATCGATACTTGCTGATGTAATACCCAATACATTTTTCTTAAATACATCAAATTCTGGTATTGGGCATCCATATGACTTTGATAAATCGCTATACATTTTATATAAATCTTCTAATGTGTTATAGGTTCCGTTTGATCTGTTTTTTACCATTTCTATTACAGCATTTAACATATTCATTTTTACATATTTAGAAATACCAACAGCAACCATATTACATGATTTAATAACACCTTTATTTTCTTTATTAAAAAAATGATAGTTTTTACCATATTTCCCTTGAATAAGATCTACATATATATCTCTACCAGTTTTAACAACTTTTGCATCTCTTATTCCATCCATCATTTTGGTCATAAACATATGGAAACTTTCCCATTTATCTAATAACCAACCTTTGACTTTAACATACATGTCTTTAATCCAAGCAATAGCTTTTCTAAACATGTCTTTAACTTTTTCCCAGAATCCTTCACCTTCTAACAAAGCAAAAGGTCTTCTACCTCTAGCTGCATTAGTAGCTTCAGTAATCCATACAGTCTCTGTAAACTCATGAAGCATATCAATAACATCAACTTGGAATTTTTGAGTAGCTTCAGTGATACTCATATGATCATATCTACCAGTAATACTAGATTCGGTAAACATGCTTTCTGGTGTATATGTAAAATACATATTAATAAGTCCTTATTTTTTTTTATTATAAAGTTTTGATATAAAAATGTAGATAGAGATTATATCTCTATCTACAATTGTTAAAATTGAAAAGGAGATATTTTCATACAATGGTCTATATCGATTTGATTTTTAAGCTAGATGATAATAATGCTTAATTAACTCCACATATAGCTTTCCATACCGCCATATCCGTAGCTATAATCATTATCCCAATATGGATCATAAGATTCATTAAGCTTAGCATAAGCAGTAGCAGGCTTTTCACCTTCTTTAATAGCATTAATAGCTTTCTTAATCTTCTCATTACTCATAACACGTTTTACAATAGAAATACTATTGTTTAAATAACGTCTATAAGCTTCAATAGCTTTCTTAACAATATCACTATTGAATCTGATTTGAGTACTAAGAGTATCTACTGTGATCTTACTTTTTGCTGTAGATCCTTGTACACCATCTACTGTATAGCCAAAATATTTATGAGTTTGACCATTCTCTTCTCCAGTATTCTTATATTTGTTACTAATGCTCATATTTAATTTGTTGGTATATTCAAAATCTTCATCATCTAAGTTATTATCATGAGTATTCTTATACTCAGTATCACCAGATTGATACTTTTGAGCTTTTCTCAAAGTATTCTCTAATACTTTAGTACAAGCACGTTCATGATTCATAATACGAGAGATGAAGTTATTGCGGTTTTTGAATAAGCAATCTATAGCATCATCAAGCATTTTGGAATCAATTATGTAGTATTTTTCTGAATCCACACCGCAATATACTATTTTTTGAAAATATATATCTAGCGATGTGATAGCAGCAATTTGAGTATTATGATCTTTTATTGCGTCTGCTAATTCTTTCCTTTTTTTTTTAGCTTCATTTGATCTGAACTCATTGTCGTTTACCAGAATATTGTCTACTGCTTTAAATTTTATAGGTTTCATTTGCATCGATTTTTCTGCAAGATCAAATAAGTATCCGTTAAAGTGTGCAGTATCAGCTGGTTGTGCAACAATTAAAGACATCACTTGATTTATAAAATCAGGATTCACCAGTTTAATCTTTACATCTAATCCACCTACTGCGGCGTCTCCATCTTTCGCAAAATCGGTATCCTTCAACTCACTCGATTCTTTAGCACTCGAACTTATTTTTACTTTAACACCAGGTTTGTCTAATACGTGATTATTATATATATCTTGTCCAATCTTTACATCAGACTCAGAAAGACCCATGGTTTTCCACCATTTCTTAGCATCTTCCCATTTATCTAATAACCAACCTTTGACTTTAACATACATGTCTTTAATCCAAGCAATAGCTTTTCTAAACATGTCTTTAACTTTTTCCCAGAATCCTTCACCTTCTAACAAAGCAAAAGGTCTTCTACCTCTAGCTGCATTAGTAGCTTCAGTAATCCATACAGTCTCTGTAAACTCATGAAGCATATCAATAACATCAACTTGGAATTTTTGAGTAGCTTCAGTGATACTCATATGATCATATCTACCAGTAATACTAGATTCGGTAAACATGCTATAATCAATACTACTATCGTAATAATCGGAATAAGACATAAGTATGAAATGATTCTCCCTTATAATAAAATTAGAACAAATCGTTCCATCCCGTTGCAGATTCTTTAATCTGATCAACAGAATCATCATTAACTAAATCGTTGAAAGAAGTATCGCTAACACCAGCCATCATGCTGTCAAAGTTGGCGGTATTGTCAATACCAAACATAGAATAATCTGTTAGACAGCATTCATTGTTCTTTTTTCTAACTTTTTTTGAATCTACGTCCTTAAATCCAACTTTTTGTCTAGAAAAAGGATCGCCGAATGGAGATCTAACAGGTTTTAATTCACCGTCTGACGCATTGACAAAATCATCAAAAGCATCGATACTAGCACCAAAACCTTCTCTAGAAGGTCGTCTGGTTTTAATTTGGCCATATCTTACATTTTCAGATATAGCTTCGTAGTAATCATCTTCGTTACAAAAAACTGACATAGTTATACTCCTATATATGAGTATTTTATATTAAAGTTATACTTTAAAACAAATCACCATCGTCAGAAGTATTGTCAGTGGAGTTGTTATCTTCATTTTCATCATCCGGAGGAAGTTGCTTGTATTCTTGTTCTTCCCGTTTCATTTCTTTTTGAACTTTTGAATCTTTAAGTGCAAAAGCGTTCGAAATTTTATTAAATCTAGCAACCCATTTCATCTGCTGTTTATATACTTCTTTTTTATGTTTTTCTCCACTGGCCTTACTTCCTGCTACTCCTTTACTATCGAAAGCCGGCACAC
>OQWE01000283.1_pt1 | contig 17684 bp, 25 predicted proteins | sample 1691591 | NCBI WGS metagenome assembly OQWE01 (sample SAMN03418265, study PRJEB22391) | human gut metagenome | biome: human-gut; feature: organic feature; material: feces | host: Homo sapiens | place: Tanzania | collected 2013-01
GCTGCACCGTTTTTCAAAGAAACCCTGTCAATTTTCACGGGCTTGCTTTCTCTGTATTCCTTCTGGAGTGCAAAGAACGCATCATCTACCTCCTGGATTGAAACACTTGGTGTATAGTGTTTAACTACAGTTTCCCTGCCTTCGCCAAACACCTTGTATGCTGCGTTTGCAATCTTGTTAAGGTTCTTTTTCGCCACATTGAATGAACCGTTAGGGTGTACGAACTTTCCGTAAGTGGATACATATGCCTCCAAAGACAGATATGACTGAACCTTGTTGATATCCCAGGTGTTAATTACATCATCCTTGGTCCATTCTTTAACATCTTCAGGGAAAGCAGGATGCTGATGCTTGATGCCTTTATCTTTAAGGTACTGTGCGAGTGTAAGGTTTGTTGCCTCCTCTGTCATCGCTGTCTTTTCCTTAATTGCCTCACGCAACCATGCGATAAGACTGTGGCATTGACTGATGATGTCAAGTTTCTCCTTGAAATTAAGGTCTGTCTGTCCTACTGATGTCACTACAGTACGCTCACCTCCTAAGAGGGTTGTCTCCTCTGTTACGAAATTAAGTGACTCAATACTTTTGCTGATGGTATCACAATATTCCTTTGCGATATTTGCAATATGGTTAGCACTTGTGGATGTCAATCCCTTGTCTCCGAAAAAAATCTCTCTCATGATGTTTTCTAATTTAACATTTAACTGCTACAAAGATAGCAAAAATAATTTATTTGACAAAAAACCCTCAACCTTTTACCTTGACGATTGAGACAACCTTATTAAGGTCAATTTTACCGTGTTTGCTGATTTCATGAACAATGTTCAATAGTTCGCAGTTTTTGATTAGGTACTCTCTCGTTTCAGTGTCAGAAACCTCAACAGATACTTTCCAATCACTATTAGTGTTCGGTTTAGCGATAAACGGTCGCTTAGGACCACTGATATTGTTGTTGTGCATAGTCCATTCCTTTAATTACGATGCAAAGGTATATAAAAAATTCGACATCCACAAATTTTAGAATGCCGAATGTATGTTATTCTATTGACGAAAAAGAAAAATGATGTTAACCTATATGCCTGGATGTTCAATTATGTCTTCAGTGATTGAGAATCCTTTCTTGGCACCTACCTTAACAGTCTTTTCAGTTTCGTCCGCTGTAAAATTTACTGTGGGTGTTGCATCAGACTCTGTTATGTCAGCACCTGCTAAAGACGGTGGAACGGTGACGTTATAAGTGACAGTGTTGACCGTAAATGTAAAACTACCACTGCTAACGCACTCAGTGAATGTTAAAGTGTAACTATAACGATTTGCTTCCCCTTTAGAGATATCCTCAATAGTTCCTGATGCCGTGTCGCCACCTTCCGTTAGTTTTACACTGGACACGGCAGGCGTATCATCGCATATTTCTGATAAGAAATATGAAACTGTATCACCGTCATAATCCATGTTATCAGTTTCAATACTCAATGTTGAACTATTACTATATCCTTTCAAAACAATCTTTTGACCAATTTCAACGGTCAAAGTGGTATCTCCACTTGCTGTAGTGGTAATAGGCGCACCTGCTTGAACAATCTTCATTACCTTGGTATTTACAACAGTAGTGCCCTCAAATGTGATTGTCCTTGTAGCGGTTCTCTGTTCGCGTCCAGTATGCTTTCCTGTTAATGTTATCTTAACGTCTGTTATGCCCGCTTCGCCAGTTTTTGGTAATATGTCTTTAATGAAATCTGCCATTGTTACTATTTATTCTTTTACAGATAAATAGTCGCAACGGCAGTAAAAATCACTAAAAACCTATTGTCTTCTTATTGTTCTTTCCTGTGTAGTCATTCTTGTTCATGTAATTGTAGATGTCGCATAACGGTAATGACTACCCTTGTGGTATATCAACACCAATATCCTTTGCGAGTTTCTGTGTCTTCTCTGGAGACAGGTTATTAAACTCGTACATCACCTTCATTCTGCCTTTCCTAAGAATCGCATCGTCGATAGTTGTCAATGGAGCGTTGAATGTACAGATGAATTTCAGATTTAGTCCGTCTCCCAATAGTCCGTCAGACATATTCAATAACGAATTGATTAATGTGTTCTTTCCATTCTCACGCTTCTCAAGCAATTCCTCGCAGTCCTCAAATATGATAACACTGTTTTTCTTTTCAATAAGATAATCAATAAACGAACCATCAGTGACATTACTTAATTGATGATAGTCTATATAGATAAATTTCACATCTTTAATATCAGAGTATATCAGATGCCTAAAGTATGTTGTTTTCCCAGTTCCTGGTTTACCATGAAGAATGCACAGTCCAGATGAATCAGAGTTCAAGAAATCAACTATCTCCTTATGAGGAAGGTCGTCATTATAGTTTGTGACGATATCACTAGTAGGCGGTTTGATGTCAACATTTGTACCATAAAACACACACGCTTGATATGAATATGTTAGATACTCAATCTGTTTATATTCACTTTTACGCTTTCCTTTCTCAAAGTATTTTGACAACCAGTCAGGTATTTCCATTCCAGTGGTGAAGCACATGAGACATCTCGCATAAGTGTCATTTCGTACGGCCGTAAAAATCATCTTGTCAAAAACAAACAATAACATTGACATTGCATTTGAGACAACCACATAGCATTCTGGTAATTCGCTCATATGATTATAAATGTTATAAAGCGACTTACGATTCTCATACTTTAAGTAATCGACTTGAACTTCATTGTCGTCTATAGTTTCGTCTATACAAGACGCTGTTTCAATTGTTATTGCATTAGGGTATGTTTTGAACATTTTATAGTACAACAGACTAATGCTTAAATCACTATTGCTATCAAAGACAATGCCCTCATTCGCCATTTCTGATACAGCGTTCTCAAAACACTTTTTCAGACGGATTGAACCGTCCTCTTTATATTTAAATTCCTTTTCCAACATGTGGTAAAGATACATAAAAAAAATCGGGTACAGTCAATAAAGACCATACCCGAATAACCAGATGATTTACGAGACGGGGCACTGGAACCTCAACACTCATGAGGGTAAGTGTAATATGCAGTTACAACTTTTTACCACTTGAGTTGCCCGTCAGCATACTGCCCATCACTGAATTGACTTGCATTAGACCAACTGAACATAAACTGCTCAACAGAAACCTTTCGTCAGTCAGGCGGCAACCTCTGTCCCGACTACATACCGTAACGGAGTCTAGAACATTACGGTACTTACACTGATTCTACTTGGTTGTCTAATCTGGGGGAGCAAACCGCTCGTCACTCTACGGTGAACATTTTCACCGACTTATGCACCGTTCTGGCGGTGCTGACAGAGGTCTACTGGGTTAACTCTTACTCAATATCTAATTTTCCGTTTTCAATCACAATAATGTTTGGATTTACCGCACAGATGGTATTGATTTTCTCTTTTACCTCATCAAGAGTCTCGTAAACAATCTCATGTCTCGTGCCGTCACACATATTGATTTCAAGAGTGGGTTTCAAGTAAACTACAAGGTCATATAATTTACCGTCACTCTCTCCGTAGATAATCAAAGACCCTTCAGGATATTCACGTGAAGTGCTTTCCTTAGTTGATTTGATGATTTTTTCAATTAGGTTGAAATCCGCCTCAATATTTCTTTCACAACAAACCGTCTGTACCTTTTCGAGATTGTTATAGTCGTCATCCAAGATAATAGCATTGGAAAAATGCCAATAAAACAAAAATTCGTCTTTATAATAGTATTTTCTCCTACCATCATCCTCAATACACTGCTGTTTAACAATTCCTGACTTGGACCTTTGAAATATCATATCTTCTGTTGCATCAAACAATGCTGTTATTTCCTTCTTGTCATAACAGTTGAAATATTTGTTGTTGTTTCTAACTTTGATATTTCCGTGGAAAAATTTCCAATAAAATTTCGGACGCTTATCAAATGCTGTTAAGTTCGAAACTGCGTTTAAATTAATTGCTTTTAAGTTCATCGTTAACTATATTGTCTTTTAACTGTTCAACAGTGTTAAATCCTAAATCATTCTCCAATCTTTCGTGGAATTGGGTACTTTCATTTACCATCAGTTTTTTAACCAAGTCTTCTGTCGTGTAATTCTTTAACGAATCTTTGAGTGTTTCAATAACTTCCGTATAATTATTTTGTGGCATAATTTATATGTTTTAAAACTTGTCCGATGAGCAGGACTTGAACCTGCAACCTTGAGTGTATAAGACTCCTGCGCTAACCAATTGCGCCATCATCGGTAATTGGCAGGACAACCTCTTAACCTGCCGTGGTACGATAAGTTTTTTGTTTAGTTTTATGGACGTACTTTCAACTTAAACCACAAAAAGGTAATTTTAATTTAGTCTTCCAGGCGAGACTCGAACTCACAACTTATTTCTTAGGAGGAAATTACTCTATTCCGTTGAGTTACTGGAAGATAAAAACAGGAATTAAAATAAAAACACTTAGCGCATTCTGCTATGCTATCCATTTTATTGGCACAGGAGTTTGTCACCTGTTCTCTAAGCACTTTTTTATTCAAAATATCAATCATCATTGATTGCCTTCGAAGTGAAGAATTAGGCATTACCTACACGCTGAGCGTCTTCCTTTTTACATAATCTTCAAGAATTACAACCTTATTACTAAGGCGCGAAGTCTATGCCATTCTTCTCAATCAACTCTGATTCATATATACACTAATTCCTGTATATGTTTACTACAAATTTTTAATAGGTTTTTTAAACCTACGCTCCACATATTCAATATATTCATCCATTGTTGGACCAATATTTTGATATTGTTTTATTTCTTCCCAATCTTTTTCTAATTGTTCTTTAGGAGTATTATTAAAATAATCTTCTAATTTTTGAAGTATCGGATGTTTATCCATAATTAGTTTGATTTTTTTGGTACAGGAAGTGGGATTCGAACTCGTGCCCCTCTGATTGCCCCATATAGCAGATTCGAACTGCTGTCTTTCCACGTTTCGTTACAAAGTTATCCTTCGATTATTAAATAATCCTACTATGCAGACCTCTAAACCACTGAGGTAATATGGGGATGTGATTTTTTTAAAGTTTACTCCGCTATAAAAGTTAGATGCTCTAACCAACACGTTCTAATGAACATTAGAACTTAAATCTGAGGTGTCTACCAATTTCACCATTCCTGCGACATTTAAAAATAATAATTTGAGCGAATGAACGGAATCGAACCGTCATCCTTAGATTGGAAGTCTAATGCACTAACCGTTGTGCTACATTCGCGTCGTTGTTTGACAATGCAAAGTTACAAAACATTTTTAAACCTTGCAAATAATAGTCTTTCCGCAGGGAATCGAACCCTGATTTAAGGTTTAGGAAACCTTTGTTCTATCCGTTGAACTACGGAAAGTTAAAAAGGACAAGACGGATTATTTCATGAACTTGTCCACTCTGTTAAAAAATCCAGTTGCTCGTGAATATCATTAACAACCTCGTTTAAAACATTACTCGTTATCAATGAGTTACGAGTCTGTTTTCTCGTATATTCCGATTTCATTTGCCTACCTTTCTTTAAAAGATAGTCTTGAATTTGCTTCCATTGTTGAGAAACTACATCGCAATTAACGCTCTTGTTCATAAGCATTGTTTTTTAACATTTAGAGCCACTAGTCTGACTCGAACAGACGACCGCGATATTACAAGTATCGTGCTCTACCAACTGCGCTATAGTGGCATTTGTGGCGAGAGGAGGACTCGAACCTCCGACCTTCAGTTTATGAGACTGACGAGATACCACTTCTCCATCTCGCATTCTGTTTTATGCGCCTACGGAAGGACTTGAACCTCCGACTTCCTGATTAACAGTCAGGCGTTCTAACCAACTGAACTATGTAGGCGTTCTCGTTAATAAATATTGTCAAAGACCTTTTTGTGGTTCGGGTCGGACTCAAACCGACAACTTGCAGATTAGAAGTCTGCTACTCTATTCACTTGAGTTACCGAACCATTAAGAAAACAAAAAACGGTCATAATGCCGTTCTTTGTTTAACAATGCAAAGGTACAAAATAGTTTTCAAAGTACCAAATGCAAGTGCTTATTTATGTTTCCTCTTTCAATATCTCATGAATAGATAACAATCGACGATTTCAATAAAACAATTGCCACCTCTCTATCTGGTGAAAGGTGACAATTTCATAGTTAGTGCAGTGCATATCGGACTCGAACCGACGACCTCTTGCGTGACAGGCAAGCGTTCTAACCAACTGAACTAATGCACTAGGGAATGATATACCACTTGTCCCTATGACAAAGTGTGTTTACTATCTTGATGTTTCATAGGGAGTCTATTGACTTTACCGTATATGAAATTCTACGCAAATCTGTGATTTAGGCATATTTCATTTCTTGCTTCAACCTATCACTACTTTTTAGTGCATTGCGTTACTGCAATCGGTCATACATAGTTGGATAGTCCACAAGCGTAAATTCGGTGCTACGGACACCTATAGGTTTCTAATCTACTATAAATATTTCTTCGCTAACTTTTTTGCCAGGGAACATCTCGTATATCATTTCCAAAATTATCAGCAGATTCTTTATTCAAATCTATCTGCCTTGTAATATCTGCTTTTGCGACCCTTTTAATATAAATCATAACTTTTTAGTTTTTAGGTTGTTTTTTACATATAAGTTAACTTGTAAAGCTACTTCGTATGCCACATTAACAGTGACCGCATTACCAAACTGCTTGTAAGCATACATGTCAGAAACTACTTGTTTCCAATCGCTAGGAAACCCTTGTAATATACGACATTCGTTAGGCGTTAATTTTCGCACATTAATTCGTTTCACCTTGTCTGTAACATTACGTTCATAATTAACATTATCAGTTACATAATTATCTTGACTAGCCCTATGCATTTTATGCATTGTTGCTGTAAGTGTCTTAGAAATCGGTTGGTCTATTGTTGGTTTAACAATATACCCTTTAGTACCAGCACTAAGAATTGTATGAGAAATTCGTTCTGTGAGAAAATATTTTTCTGGAACATCTGTGTCCAATATGTCTTGAGTGGTAACTGTTAGAATTTGCTTTTCTGGGAATCTAAATTCTCCAGAGTTGAAATAATTTCTATTAAATGCCACTATAAATACTCGGTTTCTTCTTTGAGGTACTCCAAAATCTTGCGAGTTGAGAATTTCATAATGAACGTCAAATCCTGCTTCATTAAATTCTTTTAGAATTCGCACAAAAGTTTGCCCTTTATCATGTGTAATTAAATTTCTAACATTTTCTAATACTACTACCTTAGTTTTATGCTTTTGCACTATATCCATTATCTCAAAGAACAGTGTCCCACGTTCTTGCTCGTCTTTAAAACCCTGAAGTTTTCCAAATGTACTAAATGGCTGACAAGGGAACCCTCCAATTAAAACATCGTGCTCTGGGATTTTATCTTTTATGAGACGAATATCATCACAAACAATACGGTCACTCACATTAGCCTTATATGTTTGCACCGCAAATTTGTCAAAGTCATTTGCCCATATAACATCAAAACCAGCAAACTCAAATCCTAAGTCTAAGCCTCCTATACCAGCAAATAGACTGACAACTCTAAGACCATTCTTCTTATTATATATTCTCTCCATTAAATACTCCTGTTTGAATTATTTGATTTAATATATTCATCATAACATCAACAACAATAGAATTTCCAGCTTGTTTATATGCTTGTGCTTTCGAAACAACGATTTTATAACTATCTGGATACCCCATGAGACGGTGTACTTCTCGCATTGTAAGTGCTCTTAATCTTCCATGAGTATGGACATAATTGTTTACACTTGCTCTATAGGAATTACCCATATTTTTCACTAAAGCCCTTGCAATTGGCAAATCAGTTTTTGCATCATAATGCATAAAGTTTTTTGTACCTGGAGCTAGCACATAATCCTCTAATTTTTTTGAAAGATAATATCTTTTCATCTGGTTCGCCTTTACGATTACTTATTTTTGTCAAAATTCCATTTACACTCTGTAGTCCTCCTTCACCTAAGTTTTCTTCAAGGAAATCTTGCATAGTGTATTGCAATTTTATAGGTTTTGGAAAACTGAATTTGTTTGAGTATGCTTTATCCTTAAATCCAATTACGAATAAACGTCTTCTACCTTGAGGAATTCCATAATCACGTGCATCAAGGATTTTCCAAGAAAAATGGTAACCTAATTCTTGAAACACGTTCTGCATAGTTGCCCATGTTCTTCCAGAGTCGTGCGTTAATACTCCATAAACATTTTCGAAAATAAATACTTTTGGATGTATTTCATTAATCAACCTACAGTACTCAAAGAACAATGTACCCCTTGTGTCTTCAAAACCACCTCTTGCTCCCGCGATAGAAAAACTTTGACATGGGCTACCACCAACAAATAAATCAACTTGGTTTTTAAAGTCTGTACCATCAAACAATATCACATCTTGATAAAATTTATCTATTGGCAATTTATAATTTGCCATATATGATTTCTGAACAAAATTTGTCTGATGAGAATGTGAGCTGTAAAGATAATCAACATATTCTTTCTTATCAGAACTTGAAACCATCTTTCTGATTTTAGAAAATTCAGCCTCATAATCTATCGATATTGCTCTTTCTCCGTTGTCGCAAGCGAAAACAATATCATGTGGAATATTAAGCCGAATAAAAGCCTGTTCAATTGCTCCAATTCCACTGAATACAGTTCCAAGGTTTATCTTGTTTGATTTCCGCTTAAATATGATGTTATCAAGGGTTGAATTGTCTTTATCAATCTCGCAACCTTGTGGTGTTTCTATTTTCTTATCTGTTTCCATTTCACTTGATTCTTATTAAATAACAACACAAAGATAGTACATATCTTCTGAAAATCCAAATTTATTCACCATTCGTGATAATAAAGGAAATTAGATATTTAGACCAACTGAGGTATTGTCGTCAAGACAGCACCAATAGTTATAACGGCATAGTACTTAATTGCATTGTGTCATTTTTTTCAGTCCATCTATTTACAGGGATGACATGTATATCATTCCAATTAGTGATTCACAATAAACATGCAATCATCAGGAATTTTTTACCTATTCCTTTTCTTCCTTATCAATGTCTTTAATTTCATTAATAATTTCATCTGGTATAAAGACGTTAGTTTTACCTTTCACGAAATCGTCAACTGGTTTCCAGACCTCCTCCCATCCGAAATCCGCATTTCTGTAATACCCAGGTTGTCCTTCAATTGGCACTGTCTTACGCACAAATGTCTTGAATGCCTTGACTTCAGTTCCGTTTTTTGTCACAATAGTCTTGTAGTTGTCAATATCCATTGCGCTTGCCAGTGTCTCCCATGGGAGCAGGTCGTCAATGTCACTGTTTGACACGTAGTCGATATTCTTTGTTGGTGAAACGAGTTTGCCTACTGCCTCGAACTTGTCTTTATGTGCATCGTATTCAATAGTGCTGTACGTGGCGAGTTCTCTTATGGACTTGACATTGTAAGCGTCAATGAATTTCATCAATACCTTGATTGGGTTAAACTCGTCATTGTTATCCCATCTTGAAATATGCATTGATATGTATCCGAATCTGATACGGTCCATTATCTCCTTCCTGATGTCTTGCGCCATCTGTCTTTTCTGGTTATCGCTCATCTTGTCGTAGAAATGCACAGGATACTCGTCTGCTAACCCTACGACGTATGAACGTCTCCCGATGCAATATCGGTATGATGTCCACAATAACATTTCCTCAAACGAGGATAATCCTTTTTGCTGCTTGGTTGTTTTTGTCTTGCTCATTTTACTCAAAGTTGTCTATTGATGTATGTTGAAAAGTTGCCTATTGATATAGGTTGAAAAACTTGGCACTTTCGGTGTGTATTCCTCATCGTTAATCAACGATGATGTAAGCAACATATCTGCTGTCGTTCTGTTTGTGGCGAATGGTATGTTATAAAGTGACGCAAGTCGTGACAATGCGGATACATCGTTCTGGTGCCCTTGTACGGCGAGGTTGTCACAAAAGAATATGAGCATATCAATATCCTTTTGAGCAATCATTGTGCCTATCTGCTGGTCTCCTCCAAGTGGTCCGCTAAGCATTGCTGTCACATCCAAATGGTCAACATCCTCTGTACTAATACCTTGTAATAATCGTGCTGTTGTTCCTGTAGCGAACAGTTGATAGTTTGATAGTGTTACGGCGTTGTATGTCGCCCACTCAATCATTTCCTGTTTTCTGCTATCGTGCGCTACTAACGCTATTTTCTTTAAATTCATAATTGGTTCAAAATTTTTGTTGATTACCTTGAAAAATTGTCTTGCATAGGTTTGCTATGCCGACAGAAATGCCAATGCAAATTCCGATGCAAAACAATATATATCTGAAAATTGATTTCATTGATGAATGGATATTACAATGTAACCTTCAACGGTTTTGAGTGATATGTCAACATTTCTGGTGTGATGCTCTGTGCTACTAAAGTGTCTGAAGCGTCTACATTCTCATGTGATTCCTCATCCTTAGTGATGTCATAAACTGCACCATAGGCATTGTTCAACTCGCAGTCTGGAGTTTCGTAATAGTCCTTCCATTGTTCATCGTCTGGAATCACGACATCAATATTAAACGCGTCTTTCCAAGCGTTGACAACTGTTTCCTTGTCGGTTGTAGGCGTACTCAAGAACGCACCTGCGAATTGCATAGCGTCAAGACTGCCGAACTTGTATGTTTGTTGATAATCTTCAATAAGTTTTTTGACTTTTTCACAAATATCGTCAATTACTTTTTTACTAACCTCTTCATTGAGGAATCCTTTTAACTGGTCTGAAATAACTTCTTTAAACATCTTTTGGTCAATACTATGTCGCATAGGTATTTTAGAATATTCAGTTGTACCATAGACCTCCTTCAATCCTGGTTTAATGAATAGGAAATCATTGAGCATACCGATATATTCATTCCACAGGTTTTCTGCCTGATATGCTGTTTTGTATGATTCCCAAATACCCATCAACACATCTTTAGGTATGTAGAAGAAATCAATAGGCCATTGGTATTTTCCGTCGCAATATGTCTTACGCCAGTTACTGCCACCACCTTCTTTTTTCTTCTCGTCCGTCAATTGTTGACAGATTTCCTTGAATGTTTCTGTGTATTGAGGGAACGATACTTTGTATATCGCATTTAACGCGTCCTTATAACCATTGTAAAGGACGTTATTTCGACTCTCATAATCGTAAATTATAATTCTATTTTCCATTGTTGGATTTGCTTTTGGTTAAACTATTGCAAAGATATGAACTTTTTTTTTAAAAAAAACAAACTATTTATAGAGGAATTCTATTTAATCATGAAAGATTTTCTCAACAAACATAAGATTGAAATCTTACTGTCTATCGCTTTACTTGTTTGCGGTGTTTTCCTTTACAGGTCATGTACGGAAACAAGGCAACTCAAGAAGCAGCAGACCGCGAACATCATTGCACTCACTGACACTATCAAGGTCTATAAGGGTAAGCACGGTGAGGCGGTGTATGAGAAAAACATCCTTCAAGGAGACCTTAATACTCTTAAACTCGCTAACAGAGAACTTTACGACAAGGTAAAGTCCATGAAAGTCAAGAAAGTTACAGAGGTCGTTGAGGTGAAGAGTATTATTGAAAACGAGGTTCACGACACTTTGTGGAGAGTTCAGCGAGATACTGTCTATAACACTATCACAAAATATTTCGCTTTCAACAACAAATACAGGATTCTTGAGGGTAATGTCGCTGTGTCAGACACAACTATCGGAGTAGCAATCACATCAGATAAAGTGTATGTAGACTACACAATGGCAATATCACAAGGTAAGGTACACTTGACAAGTGACAACCCATATGTGAAATTTAACGAAATCAAGGGCATTTCTTTGCCTAAACCTAAAACTAAACGATGGGGTATCGGGCCTACAGTAGGTTATGGTTTCGATATAAGTAAGAAATCGTTCTCTCCTTTTATAGGAATATCGTTAAACTATTCAATTATCAATTGGTAAACATTAAAAACAACGCACATTTCATTCATTAAAATTCCAAAGTTCACTGGTGCGTGATGCATAAGTGAACTTTTTTTTGATGAACTATTGTTATTCGTGCGAATTCAATAAACTAACTATTTCCTCGCACTTGTCTTTAACGTACTGGTATTCACCAGAAATCGACTTGATTGAAATCCATCCGTACCAAGCGTGGTAATAGATATTTGCCGTATATGCCCCTTCCTGGTCATCTACCATTAACCACTTGAATGATTCTTTGCTTTTCATCGTGATAATGTCACTAAAATGTTACGCTTGATGTTAGACGGAATGTCTTTCTCGTGAGTAACGATATCATTAATCACGACAAGTACATGCTCATAATCCTCTTTTGTGGGTTCGTCAATGATATCACCACAACGGTCGTTGCCATTAAAACGGTAAAACTTAAAACCGTTATCATTACCGACATCCAATTTGACCGAATAGATGTTTCCAAATTCCTTACCAGTGTTTTTCTGATAGTTGTACAATGACACGGCACGAAGATTTCTTGAGGTGAAGAAAGATAACAGACGTTGTTTTAACCAAGAAAGTTCTTCTTCCTTTTCTTGTTCCGCTATCTCAACTTCTTTTTTGTACTTCCACATCTTGTATTCACCGTAACAGAAATATGAAAACGGAAGGATTACAAGGATAAGGAAGAAAATTAATAAAAGTAATGTGTCCATAAAGTTAAAATTTAATTATTAAACGGTTTTACAAGATGCATATTTCACAATAGTTGATAAATAGTATTCGTACAACTCGTCAAGAGTCTTGTAGTCAGCATCTTCATTTGCGTATAGGTAGTCATATACCTGCTCAACCACTTCTGTACCTAATACCTCGTCCAAAAGCAGTGATGTTAGTTTTGTTGCAGTCTGCACAAACTCGGTATTATCAATCTTGATTCCCATTTCCTCCAAGGTGGTCAATGATTGGTCGCACGCTTTTGAAAGATTCATCATCTCAATAAATTTCTCTTTTGTCATCGTCTGATAAAATTTCTTGTTGTAATTATTCAGTGCAAAGGTACAAAGTTTATTTGATAAATGCAAATTTTACTGTCTAATGTTCATGAAATCATTAGGTGATTTTCAAAAATAAAGGAGAAAACCGTTAATGTTTCCTCCTCATTCGTGGTTAACTGTTTTCTTCATTCTCATCTATCTTCTTTTTTCCCTTGTTCACCTTCTCTATTGTCGTCAACAGGGATTGTGCCCCAGCGAGTGCTCCGAAAACATAGATGAACTCTGTTTGTGTGTTATGCCCGAACGCTGAAAGCATACCAAGCGCCGATAGCATAATGAACGCCAAAAACGCTATGACTCTCTTGTTTGATATGTTGTCGCTGTTGCCACTGGCGAACAATTTACTGAAAAAACATTTCTTTCCTGTTTTCATATTTTTCTGTAAATTAATCTTTCAACTATTTATTTCCAATAAATATGAAGAAAGAAAAAATCTATATTGTGCCAGATGTCCACGGAAGGATATTCTGGAAGAAATTGAAGAGGAAGGCACGGTTCAACAAGATAGTGTTCTTGGGCGACTATCTCGACCCGTATCCTCATGAGTTTACAACAGGTGACGTTGATAAAGAGCGTAAACGTGCCATTGACAATTTTCAGGAGATTATTGAGTTGAAAAGGAAATATCCAGAGAATGTCACCCTGCTCATAGGAAATCATGACTGCACATATGCTGTCAGTAAAGAGGTGTGTGACTGCCGTAGAGACAAGGCGAATTTCGAAACAATCAAAAGCATATTCGGCGAGAACAAGGAGTTGTTCCAAATATGCAAATGTGTTGATGTTGGCGGTACTGTCTATCTATTATCTCACGCAGGAGTGCATTTAAACGCCTTTGGAGAGGTTTTTGAGTACGAGGACGACCCATTTGCCCTTGAAAGTCTTTTAAACAGTCTATACGCCACGAGAGACCACTTATTCTTGAATGTATATCTACCTACACTGTCTTTCTACAGGGGAGGTTACCACACCTACGGTTCGGTTGTATGGGCAGACGTGAGGGAATGGCGCTCTGATGAGGACAACGCTCCATTTAAACAAATTTTAGGGCATACACAATTGTCACAGGACGGTTCCTGTATCAATATCGCTGACAAGTATTACTGCATCGACAGCAGAGAGTGCTTTGAACTTGACAAGGACGGTTTACGACCAGTAAAGTAAACCAATTGCATAACAATAAAAACCGCAGGACTATAAAATCCTACGGTTTTCTTTTTTATCTAAAATGAAGTATTCACAAATTACTTAACTACCACTACAACTCTACTGTTCAGTGCGTTGCTTGTACCAAAATCTCCGTACACGAGTTCGCATTTAACGCCCTTTCCACTAAGGTAGTCACCTACTGCTTTTGCACGTCGTTCAGAAAGGTCTTTATTGAGTTTCTGTGGCCCGTCAGGTGATGCACTGCCTCGTACTACTGAAACCTTTTCCGCCTTGATTTTGTCAAGGGTTTCCTTTGCCTTTTCAGTAAGTTCAGATGATGCCTTGTTGAAGAACACCACATATTCACCTGCATCCACATATTCCTTTTGAACAACAGTTTCAACCTTGACGATTTCCTTTGGTTTCTGTGCAAGTTCCTCTCTCTGCTTGTTGATGACATCGTTCAATGCGTCAATGTCGTCTTGTGTATAAGTGTAAGGACAGAGTTTAAATGTCTTGCCGAGACGGTATGTAACACCTACCTCAAGACCATACCACGCGTTACGCGCATCGAAACGTGGTTGACAGTTAGGGTCTGTAAACTCGTTTTGTGAAGGTCGACCGTTTGTGAGATTGTATGCGATATAAGGTGTCGCAGTCAACGCGAGTCGCTTTGTTACATTAAGGCGGAAATCAATCGCCACCTTGCCACCGAGGTCGTTCTTGTCATTGTTGTATGGTTCACGCAGCACACCTTCTTTTGAGTATTGTGCGCTTGAACTGTTGTAGAATCCGTGAATCCATCCGAAACCTACTGTAGGGATTACCTCAAGAACACGTGGTTCACCATTGTATCCTGCGATAATATTGTTCAGATTCACTTTCACCTGTGGCATCACTGTAACATAGTTGAACCAGTTTCCGCTTTGGAAAGCACCGTACTGTGAACCGTTTGTAACGCCAAACACACCTTCAACACCGAAACCGACTGATGGTGTAATCCATTTGGTGAGTCCTACACCTACTGTAGCTTGCATTGTGTGTCCAAGGTTTTCATAACCATTGCATTCTGGGTGCAGAAGCGCACTTACACCACCCTTGATACCAATTTCTGTGTTGTCAAACACATCACTCTTTTTCACTGTCTGTGCTGTCGCACAAATCGCCATAACCATAACGGCGATTGCCATCATAAACTTTTTCATTTCTTGAAACATTAAGTTTAAAAAATTATTAATTACTTTTTCTTGAATGCAAACTTACGGAAAGTTTCTAAACTTGTTTGCACATAATTTTTGACCCCTCTATCGCTGTTATGACAAAGCAGTCTCCCTCTGTCATATCGTCGTTTGAGTATACCATTACTTCGGTTGAATTGACGATGCCTACATACCTGTCTCCCATTGTTAATATTACCTCTCCAGACTTTCCGATAAGGTCGTAAGGGTTTTCAAATTCCATGTCTTTCTTGTTAAAATGCCCCTTGATAATCTTTACTATTAGAACACAGATTACCGTAAGGATTATTGTCAATATGTAAGGAAGTGCGTTCATGAAAGTAATCCTATGCTTTTTCTTCTGGCGTCTCTCCTAAGATTAACTCCTTGGCGTATGGCAGACTCTCTACCATATCAATAAACGCCTGATAGTCCTCTCTTAACTTGTGGTGCTTACGTTGATGATATATGGTCTGTAACTGCTTATAGTTTGTTGAGACCCTAACGAAAAGTTCTGTTCCCATAGGACAATTGCTTATTACCATCATGAAAGCGTAATAAATAGCGTCTTTATAGGTTGAAGCATTGAATGTCTCTTTACCAGTGTCAAAGGTGTATCTGTCTGGATGAGTCTCAAGAATCTTGTTATATACCCCAATCCATTTGTTCAACTCGTCAACACTGTTCTGTGACACATACTTGTTACAGCACTTTGAGAAATCCATTTTGGTTATACGGTGCATCAATGAACTGCTTGAAACATAGTCAAACCAGTGATAGCGTTGAAACTGTTTAGTGATGTACTGCGTGTACTTCATATCAAATGATACACGGATTCCAGTCATAAAGTTGTCATGACATTTCACATCATTGTCACAAGCACTTGCTGAGACGAGTTTCTTTGCCCGTTCAAGACCTTTCTCAAACTCCTCTTGTGAATTGTAGTCTGGTTCTTCTAAGCGCATCGCGTTTCTACATGAGATAATACTCTCTTTTAGGTCATAGACCTTAATATTTGAAAATTCTAACATCGTTTTGAAATTGTTGTAGCAAAGTTACAGGAAAAATTTTCATTTAATGTTGATTGGAAATGTGTTATCCTTTTCCGTAATAATGTGTCCTGTTTTGTTATGCTAATTCCGTTAAATCAACCATTTCTGATAATTCACCTTCGGCGTTGATGACATTCCATTTGCCGTTCAATTTGACATATGCTAATTCGTTTTTGAAAGAACTATTGCCATCAAACCAAGTGTCACTAAGAATTTCACCTTTAGTGTTGATGAAATTCCATTTACCGTTTAACATGACATTACTGAATCCTTCATTAAAACGGCCGACAAAATTAAACCAGATATCACTAATGATTTTTCCGTCAGTGTTGATGAAATTCCGTTTGTCATTTAATCTAACTATTGCTAATCCGTTATCAAAACTATAAAACTCATCAAACCAAGTACCACTAAGTAGTTTACCTTTAGTGTTGATGAAATTCCATTTGTCGTTTAATTTGACAAGTGATAATCCGTTCTCAAACAACCGTACACGTTCAAACCAGATATCGCTAACGATTTTTCCGTCAGTGTTGATGAAATTCCATTTGTCGTTTAATCTAACTTGTCCTAATCCAGTATAAAACGCATAAACGTTATCAAACCAAGTGTCACTAAGAATTTTACCTTTAGTGTTGATGAAATTCCATTTGCCGTTTAACATAACCGTGGCGAAACCATATCTAAAGTCTCCAATACAATCAAACCACTTTTTACTAATGAATTTATTATTGACATCAATGAAATTATATTTCTTGTTTGACTTAACAATTGCAAATCCGTTCTGAAAATTCTTTGCGTATCCAAACCATTTCTTGCTCAAGAGTTGGTTATTAGAATTAATGAAATTAAATTTATTGTTTAGAAGAACTACACGGAAACCCTCGCTTTCGTTGTATATTTTGGTAAATATCTCTTTTGGCGACACACCATTATCAAGCATTTCCTGTACCTCATCAAACAATATGAACCCTTTGGCGTGCAACTCCTCACGAGTGTAAGGTTTAAAAACACTATAGAAATTCACACCGAGCAAATCAGAGAGTTGCTCATCGTCCATCACACTGTCACTGCCTCCATTATCGTGATTCCAACGTTGGTGAACTGTCTAAACGCAAGGAGTTGATGGGTGGAAA
>OQWE01000284.1_pt1 | contig 17636 bp, 16 predicted proteins | sample 1691591 | NCBI WGS metagenome assembly OQWE01 (sample SAMN03418265, study PRJEB22391) | human gut metagenome | biome: human-gut; feature: organic feature; material: feces | host: Homo sapiens | place: Tanzania | collected 2013-01
CGCCCTATCCAGGCTGATATCGTGGATGCCGAAACCTACAAGGAATATCTGGACGGGCATCATGTATATTTCTTCGGAAACGGTGCAGCCAAGTGTATGGAGACCATCAACCATCCTCATGCGCATCTCGTGGAGGGCATCGAGCCGCTTGCCAAGAATATGGCACCGCTTGCCGAGAAGAGATTCGTAGAGGGCAAGTTTGAGGATGTGGCTTACTTCGTACCATTCTATCTCAAGGATTTCGTGGCAAAGATGCCTAAGAAGCTTATCTAGGAGAGATGGATGGCGGGAGCATCCGCAGATTTGAATAGTGGGGTTATCCTCTGAATAATAAAAGAAACAAGCAAGAAAATATGAATAAAATAGGATTAGACTATAATACAACGCGAGAAAAGCTCGTGCTGCCTGAATACGGACGTGAGATTCAGCAGATGGTGGATTACTGTGTAGAGTTGGAAGACCGCAAGGAGCGCCAGCGCTGTGCCGAGTCTATCATCAAGATCATGGATCGTATGTTTCCGGAAAACAGAGGCTTGGAAAACCATGAGCAGAAACTCTGGGATCATCTCGCCATCATGAGCAATTTCCAACTCGACATCGATTATCCTTTCGATGTAAGCAATGCTGCAAAGATTGCCAAGAAACCCGAAACCGTGGAATATCCTAACCTGCGTATTCCTGTGCGCCATTATGGTGCCATGCTTTTCGAAATCTTCGAGAAGCTGAAGCACATGGAGCCGGGCAAGGAAAGAGATGAACTGGTGAAACTGACAGCCAACCAGATGCATCGCAATCTGATGCAGTGGAGCCATGGTTCCTGCGATGAGCAGAAGGTGGCTGCCGATCTGGCGAGATTTACCGATGGCAAGATCAAACTCGATCTCAAGCATTTCGTCTTCGAGAAAGTAAAGGAGACCCCAGCTCGCAGCAATAACAATAATAATAAGAAGAAAAAGTAATCACTTTTTGTAATTTAGATAATCAGATTATAATAATTAGACAAGCTTATGGAGTCTTTCATCATAGAGGGCGGTCATCCGCTCCAAGGTACCATCACCCCGCAGGGAGCCAAGAATGAGGCGCTGCAGGTGATCTGTACCACCATTCTTACCGATGAACCCGTGCGCATTACCAATGTGCCGGATATCCTGGATGTGAACAACCTGATCAAGTTGCTCCAGGAAATCGGTGTGAAGGTAACCCGAAACAGCCGTCATGATTATACCTTCCAGAGTGATGAGCTGAAACTGGATTATCTCGACAGTCTGGAGTTCGTGAAGAAGTGTTCTTCGCTGCGTGGCAGTGTACTGATGTTCGGACCCTTGCTCGGCAGATTCGGCAAGGCTACCATCGCCAAGCCGGGTGGCGATAAGATCGGCCGCCGCCGTCTTGATACCCACTTCCTGGGATTCAAGTACCTGGGTGCAACCTTCGTACACGATGAGGAGCGCAATGTATATCAGATACAGGCCAAGAAGCTGAAGGGATGCTATATGCTGCTTGATGAGGCTTCAGTTACCGGTACAGCCAACATCATCATGGCGGCGGTTCTTGCCAAGGAAACCACCACCATCTATAATGCAGCCTGCGAACCATACATCCAGCAGCTCTGTCACCTGCTCAATTCTATGGGTGCCCAGATCAGTGGCATTGCCAGCAATCTGCTCACCATCGTGGGTGTGGAGAAGCTGCATGGCGCCGAGCATCGCATCCTGCCTGATATGATCGAGGTGGGTTCCTTCATCGGTATGGCTGCCATGTGTGGAGCCGGCATCCGCATCAAGGATGTGTCGGTGAAGGACCTGGGTATCATTCCTGATGCCTTCCGCCGACTCGGTGTGAAGGTGAAGGTAGAGGGCGATGACCTCTTCATTCCGGAACAGAAGCACTATGTGATCGACTCGTTCATTGATGGCACCATCATGACCCTGGCAGATGCACCATGGCCAGGACTTACGCCAGACCTCCTGTCGGTGCTCCTCGTGGTGGCAACCCAGGCTCGCGGAAGTGTGCTTTTCCATCAGAAGATGTTCGAGAGCCGTCTCTTCTTCGTGGATAAACTGATAGATATGGGTGCGCAGATCATCCTCTGCGATCCTCACCGCGCAGTGGTGGTAGGCCATGATCACAAGCTGAAGCTGCGTCCGGGCAGAATGACGAGTCCGGATATCCGTGCCGGTATTGCCCTGCTGATTGCTGCGATGAGCGCCAACGGCACCAGCCGTATTGCCAATATCGCCCAGATAGACCGTGGCTACGAGGATATCGAGCAGCGCCTGAACCAGTTGGGTGCCAAGATTACCCGTGTCAGCGACTAGGTGTAACAAAATTCAAAGTTCCAAGTAAATTATGATAAGACGTGACGAAGTATATAAGATAGGTAAGTTGGGCAAGCCTCATGGAGTGAAGGGCGAGATAACCTTTGCCATCACCGATGATGTCTTCGACCGTGTGGATGCAGAATATCTTGTTCTTGATATCGATGGCATCCTGGTGCCTTTCTATCTGGAGGAGTATCGCTTCAAGAACGATGAGAATGTGCTCGTGAAGTTCGAGGATATCGATACGCAGGAGCAGGCGCGCAACTATACCGGATGTGAGGTCTTTTTCCCTCGCCACCTCTCGGATAGCGATGGAGAGAACATGACCTGGGCAGAAATCATCGGCTTCCAGCTGGTGGATGCCGTAACCGGAAAGGTGGTGGGAACCCTGGATCGTGTAGATGATTCCACGCTCAATCTCCTTTTCGAGGTAACAACCCCCGAAGGTGATGACCTGCTGATTCCTGCCAGCAACGACTTGATAGAAGAGGTGAGTGCTGAAAGAAAGGAAATCAGAATGGCAATCCCAGAGGGGCTGCTCGATTTGTAAGTTAAGTGAAGAGTGAAGAAGTTCAAATTTCAAAGTTCTAAATAAAATGAAACAACAGATATGTATTCTCGGTTCTACGGGAAGTATTGGCACACAGGCGCTGGATGTCATCGAGCAGCACAGCGACCTTTACGAGGTATATTGTCTTACCGCCAATAACAGGGTGAAGGAGCTTGCCGAGCAGGCGCATAAGTTCCATCCTGCTGCTGTAGTGGTTGCCAATGAGGCGCATTACGACGAGTTGAAGAATCTGCTCAGTGATGAACCTGATATCAAGGTCTATGCCGGTGCCCAGGCGCTCTGCGATATCGTGCAGGCAGAGCCTATTGGTATGGTGCTTGCATCCATGGTTGGTTTTTCCGGTCTGGAGCCAACCATCCATGCCATCAAGGCTCGCAAGAAGATCTGTCTTGCCAACAAGGAGACCCTGGTGGTGGCTGGTGAGCTGATCTGCAATCTTGCCCAGGAATACCATGTGCCTATCCTTCCTGTGGATAGCGAGCACAGTGCCATCTTCCAGAGTCTGGTGGGCGAGGGTGATAACGAGGTAGAGAAACTCCTCCTTACCTGCTCTGGCGGTCCTTTCCGCAACTTTACCCACGAGCAGCTGGAGAAGGTTACCGCTGCCGATGCGCTGAAGCATCCTACCTGGGATATGGGCGCCAAGATTACCATCGATTCTGCGTCGCTGATGAACAAGGGTTTCGAGGTGACAGAGGCTAAGTGGCTCTTCGGCGTTCCTGCCGAGAAGATTGAGGTGCTGATTCATCCACAGAGCATCGTTCACAGTGCCGTACAGTTTGCTGATGGTGCCGTGAAGGCTCAGTTGGGTGTGCCAGATATGCGTCTGCCTATCCAGTATGCCTTCTCCTTCCCACAGCGCCTGCATCTCAATGGCGACCGTCTCGACCTCTTCAAGGCTCAAGACTTGCAGTTCTTTGAGCCTGATTACAAGAAGTTCAAGTGTCTGCAGCTTGCCTTTGATGCCATCAAGAAGGGTGGCAATATGTCGTGCATCGTGAATGCTGCCAATGAGATAGTAAATGCCGGCTTCCGCAAGGGAGAGTGTGGCTTCCTGCAGATGGCGGATATCATCGAGGAGACGATGGCAAAGGCCTCTTTCGACAGCAATCCTGATCTCGATGTCTATCTGCAGACTGATGCCGAGGCGCGCCGTATTGCCGCAGAGTTGATGAAAGTTAATGGTTAATAATTAATAGTTAATAGTTAAAAATGAACGCAGGATATAGGACTAATCATAAAGTTCCAAGTTCCAAGTTCCAAGTTCAAAGTAAATAAATGGAAGTATTTTTGATCAAAGCGTTGCAGTTGATGCTATCGCTTTCCATCCTGGTGCTGCTCCATGAGGGCGGACACTTTTTCTTCTCCAAGCTCTTTGGCGTAAGAGTGGAGAAGTTCTATCTGTTCTTCGACCCATGGTTCCACCTCTTCGAGTTCAAGCCAAAGAACTCTGATACCACTTATGGTTTGGGATGGCTGCCATTGGGCGGATATTGCAAGATTTCGGGTATGATAGATGAGAGTTTCGATACCGAGCAGCTCAAGCAGCCTGTACAGCCATACGAGTTCCGAAGCAAACCTGCTTGGCAGCGAATGCTGATCATGATAGGTGGTGTGCTGGTCAACTTTCTGCTGGCGCTCTTCATCTATTCCATGATTCTTTTCCATTGGGGTGACGACTATGTAGCTACCAAGCACATGACCCAGGGAATGAAGTTCAATACAGAGGCCAAGGCATTGGGCTTCCAGGATCACGATATCCTGGTTGGTACCGACAAGGGCGAGTTCAAGACCTATGATGGCGATATGTATCGCGATCTCTCTACAGCCACCCGTGTGGATATCATCCGTGGCGGCAAGCCGATGAGCTTGAATCTGCCTGGCGATCTTGACATGCTGAGCATGATCAAGGAGAGCCCTCGATTCGTAGAGGTTTATATCCCATTGCAGATTGACAGTGTGATGAAGGATTCGCCTGCCAGCAAACTGGGATTGGTGAAGGGTGATAAGATCTTGACCGTAAACGGCAAGAAAGTGGAGTCTTTCAACGATTTCCAGTTGGAGATGGGCCGTGTGAACGATATGCTTACCGCCGCTACCTCTCATCAGGACAGCGTGAAGGCACTCACAGCCAGTGTTGAGTATGTGAAGGCTTCTGGCGATACCCTGAAGAACAGCGTATTGCTTCAGGCAGGCGATGAGGGTGTGAAGTTTGGCTTCTACAATCATCCTGTGATGCGCGATTACAAGATTACCCATATCAGTTATGGCTTCTTCCAGAGTTTCCCAGCCGGTGTGAAGTATGGCTGGAATGTGCTTTCGGGTTATGTAGGCGATATGAAATATGTATTCACCAAGGAGGGCGCCAAGAGTCTGGGCGGTTTCGGAGCCTTGGGCAGTCTCTTCCCTTCTATGTGGGATTGGCACGCCTTCTGGATGATGACAGCATTCCTGAGCATTATCTTGGCATTCATGAATATCCTGCCTATCCCGGCATTGGATGGCGGTCATGTATTCTTCCTCCTCTACGAGGTAATTACGGGTCGTAAGCCTGGCGATAAGTTCATGGAGCGTGCAGAGTACGTGGGATTCGGAATCCTCCTGCTGCTGCTTGTTGTAGCGAATCTGAACGATGTATTGCGATTCTTCGGCTTGATGTAATGGCCGCTGGAGAATATAATAGATATACAGACAAAAAAAGAGATAAGCATCACGAAGTGCTTATCTCTTTTTTTGTTATATTATAACTTACTGGTAATTTAAGAGTATCGGATAATCTGTCCAGGAGACAGCTTCTTATCCTTGCGATAGCCATTGAGACGGCAGATCTGCTCTACGCTAACGCCACGTTTTTCAGCAATGCTCATCAAAGTCTCGCCAGCCTTTACCTTGTGGTAAAGCTTCTCGCCAGATGCGCTTGTGGTATATCTGCCCACTTCGCCACCATTTACCTGCTCTCGGGTGTAGCCGCCGTTGCCAATCTTGCCACGGGCTGCATTTGCCTCAGCATACTCACTCTCGTAAGTGTCACGGTTGAAATTGTAGAAGTCACCGGTAACGTCCTGGTTTCTGAAGTCGAAGAACAGGGCTGGGTTCAGGGCTACGCCGCAGAGACGAGTCTCGAAGTGGAGGTGAGAACCTGTACTTCTACCGGTATTACCACCCAAGCCGATTACTTCTCCGGCTCTTACTTCCTGATTCTCGGAAACGAGCTGGTCAGAGAGGTGTCCGTAGATGGTCTCCAAACCATTGTTGTGACGGATTACGATGTACTTACCATAACCACCACGGTCATATCTTACTATGCGAACTTTGCCTGCGAAGGCTGCGTGGATTGAGTCGCCAATATAAACCTTGATGTCCATACCTTTATGTTGGCGGCCAAAGCTAGCACGGTAACCGAAGTTACTTGTGACAACACGACTAGAAGTTGGCATACAGAAGTGACGGAGGTCGATACGGAAATGCTCAGGCAATGTGGTTGCCTTGTGGGCATACTTGTTGGAGAAATCCTCATACAGTTCTGCAGAAGGGTTTTCTCGATCTTCCATCAGTCGATAATGCGATACTGCGAGAGTATCCAATGATTTCATTCGATGGTCAACTGGAGCTTGTCTGGCTAATAAGTCCTGACCGCAAACGGGTACAGTTGTTAACGCCAACAACGCCACGACCGAAATTTTCTTTATTTGCTTTCTAAAACTCATACTACTTTTAAATTCTATTTTCTTTTTTAGGTCCATTGTGTCAATAAGTGCAGAACGTAATATAGCAAAAAATCCTGCCAAAACCACTAAAGCAAGTGCCTTAAGATGTGATTTTGTTATATAGACGTTGCAAATATAACAAGAATATTCCAAAAAACCAAGGTTGTTAACGCTATCTGCTTGATATTTAACGCTGACTTTTTGTTTTTAACTTTTGTTAGCAACTTCTTTTTCGTATTCTTGACAAATAGGGCTTTACAGGGTATTTTTTCATTTCTTTTCTTCTTCGTGGAAAGATTCAGTATCAACTGGTTGCCGGTTTTGCAGTCTTCTGAGCAGCGCCACGGCGGGTGAATGGCCCATGAAGATGTACTTTTTTACTTCGGGGCTTGTAAAGCGCAGGCACTCGTTGTAGGCACGGAAAAGATCATCGAGATTGATGGTGAATTCCTTGCCCGATGCTTCGCGGATACCTATAATCATCTTGGCGGTAACGTGGAGCTTGATGTAACGGATGCCCGTTACGCTTTCTATTTCCTTTAGGGATGTGAGATAGGATCTCATCTCCTCCATGGTGAGGTGGGGACGAGGCTCCCGGATGGCTGGTTTGCGTCTTTTATCCATTGCTTTTTACTTTGAACTTTGAGCTTTGAACATTGAACTTTATGATTACTTTTAACTGTAAACTTTTAACTATTAACTTTAACTGATGGCTGCCCAGTTGATGTGGGTTTTCTTCAATTCCCTGAGGCGGTTCCAGAGCAGGGCGTTGTGAGGAGCATTGCATTCGGGATCGTTGTCGATGATTTCCTGTGCTTCTGTGCGCGCCAGCTGCACCAGCTGTCCGTCTCGGGCTATATTCGCTATTTTCAGGTCGAACGCCATTCCGCTCTGCTGGGTGCCCTCCAGGTCGCCCGGACCACGGAGCTTCAGGTCGGCTTCGGCTATGCGGAATCCATCGTTGGTATCACACATGATGTCTATTCGCTTGCGGGTTTCTTCTGAAAGCTTGTAGCCGGTTACCAGGATGCAGTAACTCTGGTCGCAGCCACGTCCCACTCGTCCTCTGAGCTGATGCAGCTGCGAGAGTCCGAAGCGTTGGGCATCCAGGATTACCATCACCGAGGCATTCGGCACATTCACGCCTACCTCTATCACGGTGGTGGCAACGAGAATCTGGGTCTCTCCCTTCACAAACAGCTCCATCTCAGCCTCTTTTTCTGCAGATTTCATCCTGCCGTGAATCTTGCTCAGGCGGAACTCCGGAAAGGCCTGCTTCAGCGTCTCATAACCTTCTTCCAGGTTCTTCAGGTCCATCTTCTCGCTCTCCTTGATCAACGGGAAGACGATATAGACTTGTCTGCCCAGATTGATCTGTCGGCGGATGCTCTGATAGAGACTGGTGAGCTGGTTATCAAACTTATGCAGCGTCTGAATCGGTTTTCTGCCAGGCGGCAACTCGTCTATTACGCTCACGTCCAGATCGCCATAGATGGTCATCGCCAGCGTGCGGGGGATAGGGGTGGCGGTCATCACCAGCACATGGGGCGGATTCTCGCTCTTCGCCCAGAGCTTGGCTCTCTGCGCCACTCCAAACCGATGCTGCTCGTCGATTACCGCTACGCCAAGGCGATGGAAAGCCACAGGGTCTTCTATCACGGCATGCGTGCCTATCAGTATCTGGATATCGCCGGTGGCAAGTCCGTCGAGTATCTCCTTCCGTTTCTTGCCCTTGACGATACCGGTGAGGAGTTCCACCCGGATGTCCATGCCCTGCAGGAAATCGCGGATGGTCTGCAGATGCTGCTCTGCGAGGATTTCGGTAGGTGCCATCAGACAGGCTTGATAGCCATTGTCCAGAGCGATGAGCATAGTCATCAGGGCTACGAGCGTCTTGCCCGAGCCTACGTCGCCCTGAAGGAGCCGGTTCATCTGTCTGCCGCTGCACATATCAGCCCTGATCTCGTGCATCACCCGTTTCTGGGCACCCGTGAGTTCGAACGGAAGATGATGGGCGTAGAAGCCGTTGAAGATGTCTCCGATGCGGTTGAAGATGTAGCCGCGGTATTTGCGTCGCTGGTCGCTTGCGTACCTTAATATATTAAGCTGCACGTAGAACAGCTCCTCGAACTTCAGTCTAACCTGCGCCTTCTGCATTTCCTGGTGGGAATGGGGATAGTGGATCATCCGGAGGGCGGCATCGCGGGATACGAGATGCAGGCGGTTGACGATGAAGTCGGGGAGCGTTTCGGGCAGTGGAGGGAGGATGCTGACCAGGTTGCGGGTTATCCTTTCGATGCTTCGTGAGGTATAACCGCGCTTCTTCATGTTTTCTGTCAACCCGTAGAAGGGCTGCATTCCCATCTCGGAAATCTGCAGCTTGCTTGCATCATCTATGTCGGGATGGGCAAACTGGAATCTGCCGTTATAGGCGGACGGCTTGCCGAAGACGATGTATTCGGTTCCTACCTTGTAGCTCTTGATGATGTACTGGGCGCTGCGGAACCATACCAGATCTACCACGCCGTAGCCATCAGAGAAATGCGCCACGAGCATCTTGTTGCGCTTGCCGATATCGACTTCCTCGTAGCTCAGGATCTTGCCCTTAAGCTGTACGAAGGGCATATCTGAGGTTAACTCGCTGATATGAAAGATCTTTGAGCGATCTACGTATTTGTAGGGGTAGTATTCCAGCAGGTCGCCATACGAGCGGATGCCGAGCTCTTTGCTCAGAATCTCTTTCGTCTTGGTGCCTACGCTAGGTAGGAATTGGATGTCTTGATCTAGAATACTGCTCATGTTTGTGATGGTTTTGATATGGGGGACAGGCGATGGAATCGCCTGGAACGGGGGTAGGGCTATTGATTCAGGAGGGCTTCGGCAATCTTGATGTCGAAGGGAGTGGTAATCTTGATGTTCTCACGATTGCCATCTACCATTGCCACCTGGCAGCCGAGGCTTTCTACTACCGATGCATCATCGGTGAACTGCTCCTTGTACTCCTGGTTGAATGCCTGCTTGGCAAGACCGATGTCGAAGGCCTGGGGAGTCTGAACTACACGGTAGTCGCTGCGGAGTACATTCTTTCCGCCTCCGTGCTGGTCGATGTAGCGCAGGGTATCGGTAACGGCATATACCGGGATGGCTGCATACTCCTCGCGTGCCGTTTCGTAGCATTCATCGATTACCTCTGTAGATACGAAAGGGCGCACGCCATCGTGGAAACCTACCACGCCGTCTTCTGTATCAGGAACCAGCGCCAATCCGTTCTTGGAAGACTGGAAGCGGGTATCGCCGCCATTGGCAATCTGATGCTTGATGCTGAAATGATGCTCCTGGCAGAGCTGGTGCCAGTATTCCTGCTGGCTTTCCGGGAGCACCAGGATGATGTTCAACTCTGGGCTGTACTCGTGGAAGCGCTCGATGGTGCGCATCAGGATAGGCTTGCCAGCTACTGGCAAAAACTGCTTAGGAATCTCGCTTCCCATGCGGAGGCCCTTGCCTCCGGCTACTATGATTACATAATCCATATTTCTTTCTTTTTGTCCTTTTACTTGCTTTCCATCAGGTGGGTGTACATCATGCCCTTCTGCAATTCGCCCGTGATGCCATCGCCTGCAAAGTAGCTCAATATCTTGTAGGCGTATGGGAGGGTAGCTGCAGGACCTTCGCCTGTTATCACGTTGCCATCCTCCTGGAAGAGGGTAGCGGTATATTCGGTGCTGTCGCTGAAATACTGCTCGAATCCAGGATAGCAGGTTGCCTTCTTGCCATCCAGGATACCTGTGCTTGCCAGAACCATAGGGGCAGCGCAGATGGCACCGATTCGCTTGCCTGCCTTGTGCTGGGCGATGAGAGCCTGGCGTACACCCTCGTGCTCGTTGAGATGACTGCTGCCAGGCATTCCGCCAGGCAGGAGGAGCATATCGGCATCCTCGAAACTCTGGATGTCCTCAAACTTGAGGTCAGCCTTGATGGTGATGCCGTGGGAAGTCTCTACCCATTCTGTTCCGGTGACACTAACAGTCTTGATATCCACGCCACCTCTGCGCAGGATGTCAACAGGAGCCAATCCTTCGATTTCCTCGAAGCCGTTGGCAAGAAATTCATATACCTTAGCCATAATTTTATCCTTTTTATTGCGTAATTCAATAATTAATGCTATTTTTGCAACTGCAAATGTAAGAATAATAATTGAAATAACAAAATAATGGCACAACAACATTTGAAATTTGCTATATTTGGCAATGAATATCAGGCCAAGAAGAGTGCTTCCATCATGCGAATCCTCTCTTATCTGGAGAAAAGAGAGGCAGAAGTGTATATCGAAAGTCTCTTCTACGACTTTCTTACCAAGGTGGAGCACCTTGAAGTGCAGGCGGCAGGTGTATTCGAGGATTACAATTTTGATGTAGATTATGTTATTTCGATGGGTGGCGACGGAACCTTCCTCAAGGCGGCGAGCCGTGTGGGAGCCAAGGGTACGCCTATCATCGGTGTGAATATGGGCCGATTGGGATTCCTTGCCGATGTGTTGCCTAGCGAGATAGATTCTGCGCTGGATAGTCTCTATGCCGGTGAATGCAGGATAGAGGAGCATGCCATCATCGAGGTGAAGGCAGAGGGCGGTATCCTGGCGGGCTATCCTTTTGCCCTGAATGACATTGCCGTGCTGAAGCGTGATGATGCTTCGATGATTTCCATCCGTACGCAGGTGGATGGCGAGTTTCTGGTTACCTATCAGGCGGATGGTCTTATCGTGACCACGCCTACGGGTTCAACAGCTTATAATCTCTCTAATGGCGGACCTATCATCATTCCGCAGAGTGGCAGTCTCTGTCTTACTCCTGTGGCGCCTCATAGCTTGAACATCCGTCCTATCGTGATCAATGATACGGCAGAGATCGTGCTGGATGTGGAGAGCCGCAGCCATAATTATCTCGTGGCGATTGATGGCAGAAGCGAACGCATGACCGAGCAGACCCGCCTGATTATCCGCAAGGCGCCGCACTCTATCAAGATTGTGAAGCAGCGCAACCAGCGATATTTCTCTACGCTGAGAGAAAAGCTGATGTGGGGAGCTGATCAGAGGCAGAGATAAGGAGGACTTGGACAGGCGATGGAATCGCCTGGAACGGGGGCTGGCTGATATAAAATAACGCCTGGTGTAGCTTTTTCAGAATTGCTACGCCAGGCGTTTCTTTTTGATGTTTACCCTGAAAACTAAACCTATGTTTTTAAATAATCTAAACCTTGTTATCAACAATCTTAAACCTTATTCAAACCAAAACTATACCCTACAATCTTTAAACCTTATTCAAACTAGAACCTACATCTTTCATCAACAATCTTAAACCTTTTATAAAATAAATCTAAACCTTTTTGAAACCTATATCTTATATTTTACAAAGTCTTGAACGACTTTATCTGATAACGATCTTTTTGCCCTGATGAATATAGATGCCAGTTTGCTGTGGCTTCTGATTCATCTTCATTCCATCCAGGGTGTACCAGGCATTGTTGGTACTTGTTGCCTTGTCGATGACCGGTGCATCGGTGATGCCTGTTGTTGGCATATCGGCAGTTACATCCTTGATCTTATAGTGACCTTCATTATTCTTCTCATTCAGAACCTCCAGGTAGGTATCTTTGTTGATATCCGTAAAATCTACGGTCTGTGGAGTTCCTGTTCCTGTACTGAATACGAAGGAAACCTTATAGTCCTTGCTCTTGATCTTGTAAGTCTGATAATACCATTTCTTGCCTTCAATCTCCTTGCACTGGGTAACCTTGTCGCCAGGCCATTTATTAGTGGCGGTCAGATTCTCATCTGGTTTCTCGCACCAAGCCCAGAAGTTGAAGCCATCGTTCCATCCTACCTGGTCTGCATTGGCATATACTGTGATGTCGTATGGCTCGAAGTCTGCAGGCTTTTCTACCTTGTAAGTACGGGTCAGCACGCCGCTCACAACGCCATCTACCAGTAAGCCCACCTTCAGGGTTGTCTCACCGAAAGGAATCTCCAGTTCTTCGCCGCTCTTTGCCTTCTTGCTGCTGGCTGTAGGTTCGGTGCCATCGGTGGTATAAACCAGCTGTGCATTATCCTTATTGCTTACTGCCACGAGCTTTGCCTTCTGGGCACCCTCGTATTCGCCTGATGCCAGATTTACCCAAGCCACGTTTGCCTTCTTGGACATGAAATAGCGATAGTGGTAACCATTTAAGATTTCTGCGTATGCGGCAGGTGTTGGGAATTTGTTGGCGTTAGGGCCCACGATGGCAAGGAGCGAAGTCTTTGTGCCGGTGGTCAAGATACCATTAAATCCATCGCCCTTGTAGGCATTGAAGGTGGTATTGCTGGTATTGGTGATGCCAGCCATCTGACGTGCATTGATCATCGCCTTGATATCCTGTTTGCAGTCAATCCAGTGCTTGTAGAATACGCATGGGGTACCGCAAGATGCCAGGATGTATGCATTGGCTGCCAGGGTATCCTTGCGGATAGGGTCCTGCTGTTCGCTGGAAGAGCGATATTCTGTATCGTGATTTTCTACGAAGGTGATGGCATACTGCTTGTAGCTGTTGTCATTAGCCAGACCATCTGTCTTTACGGTTGACCATTTTGCATTGATGGCATCGCGTACCACGTAGCGGATAGGGAAGTCGAAGGCAGCACTGGTTATCTGTTCGTTCACCTTGGTGCTTTCGAGCCAGTTTTTCACCTTGTTGACATCACCTTCCCAATATTCTCCTACAGAATAGGTAGGCTTGGTAGCGGTATTATAGATGCCTGTAAACTTGCCGCTGTATCCCTTTACCATATCATAGCGGAATCCGGCATAGCCGAATTCGTTGAGGAGCATATCGAGATAGGCTTTCACGATGGTTTGCACATTCTCGCTGCTGTGATCGAGGTCGCGCATACCGCTCCAGTCTGTTCCTGTATCATTGTTGCTGCTGAGCTTTACGCCCTGCTTATCTGCCTCTTTCTTGGTATCGCCGCCATCATCGTTGGCGCAGATATCGGTAGATTTCATCTCGTAGGTTACTCCCTTGTAGGTTTCTACCGGGAAATCAAACCAGGTGGATACGTTCTTGCGGTGGTTGATTACCACGTCGGCGATGGTTCCGATACCGTTTGCCTTAAAGCTCTTGATGAGAGAGCGGAGTTCGTTTTCACTTCCGAAAGAGCTTTCGTAGTTGGAAAACCAGTAGAGGTCGTCGTAACCCATTGATTTGTTGCCGCAGTAGGCGCTCTGTGGAATCCATACGAGGTTGAAGTACTGTCCCAGTTCCGGAGCCTGTGCTTCTAGCTTGGTCCATTTGGATTCGCTGAAGGAATCCCAGTAGAATCCCTGCAGCATCACGCCGCTATAGTTGGCAGGCCAACCCTGTGCGAACATATTGATGGTTGCCAGGAGGGCAACGAGTGTTAAGTAGATTTTCTTCATATTTATTCAGTTAGAGATGTTGCTTTGATAACTGTTGCAAAGTTACGATGAAAATCGGTGAGTTGTTTCTCCAACTGGTGTAAATTGAGCAAAAGAAATGTGCAAACGTTTGCATCTGTATCTGCGTTAGCAACCGATGTCTTATCAGAACTATTTTTCCCATATACCTTTTTCCTATGAAGTTTATTCGATTTATATGTGTAACTTCCAAGGCGTATCAGATGTGGTTTTAGGAGATAATTATTATTAAAAAACTAGAAAACATTTGGCTATCTCGTTTTTTATTGCGTAATTTGCGTTGCGTAAAAAACGCAATGGTTGTAAGTGTAACGAAAACAATAAGATAAAAGCAATAATATGGCAACATTGAACAATCCTTTTGTAGTATATGGTTATAAAGGCGCCGAGTATTTCTGCGATCGTCAAAAAGAAACCGAGAAGATGATTTCTACGCTGCATAACGAGCGTAATATCACGCTTGTTGCTCCTCGCCGTATGGGTAAGACGGGCTTGATACATCATGTCTTCCATCAGATGGAGGAGCAATATGAGGGGGTGAAGTGTTTCTATCTCGACATCTTTGCCACCAAGAACCTGGAGCAGATGGTGCAACTGATGGCTTCTGAAATCATCGGCAAACTGGATACGGTTTCCCAATCTGCTCTCCGAAAGGTACAGGAATTCTTCAGCAGTTGGCGACCTACCTTGACGATCGATGAATTAACCGGTATTCCAACCTTTTCTTTGGATTTGAAGCCGAGCGAGGGAAGGGAGAGTTTGAAGCGAATCTTCGAGTATTTGAAGCAATCGGGAAAGCGATGCTATATTGCGATAGATGAGTTTCAGCAGATATTAAGTTATCCGGAGGATGGGGTAGAGGCGATGATCCGTTCTTATATCCAGTTCTTGCCGAATGTATATTTCGTGTTTTCTGGCAGTCAGCAGCACATGATGCAGGAGATGTTCCTTTCGGCAAACCGTCCTTTCTTCCAGAGTTCGCTGGTGTTGTCTTTGCCCTGCATCGAAGAGTCGGTTTATCGGGAGTTTGCCAATCGTCTGTTGTCATCTCAGCATAGGGTGATAGACGAATCCGTCTTTTCTTATATCTATCAGCAGTCGGGCAGTGTAACCTGGTATGTGCAGGCGATATTGCATGGCATTTACGAGCATGGTTCTTACGGGATAACGAAGTCGTTGGTGGATGAGGTGATTCAGGAGTTGATAGAGGAGCAGGCGATGGCTTATCAGAATTATTGTGCCTGGCTTACGGAGAACCAGCAGCTGCTGTTGCTGGCGATAGCTAATGAGAGCCTGGTATCTTCGCCTTTAAGCCAGCAGTTTATCAGCACCCACCATCTGCCAGCCACAAGTAGCGTGAAGACGGCATTAAAAGCTTTGGTGGATAAGCAGCTGGTAAGCAAGACTCCCAAAGGCTATTTGGTAAGTGACCGCTTCTTTGCGAAGTGGCTGGTGAAAGGGGTAGTCTCATCATAGTCCTTCCATAATTCTATTGGCATATATCACGCTATGTAAATAATATTCTAGAAAGAGACAATCAAGAAGAAATTCCCGTAAAATGGGGAAAGAAGAGATTGAAAATTTTCCCTTAAGGATATTTATTTTTTTCCTTAAGGGAAAATTGTTTTTTCCTTAAGGGAAATAAAATCTTTCCTTAAGAGATATTTTCAACCACATTTAAGTTGTAAAGCTATTTCTTCTTTCGCTATACCTCTCATCTCATCAAACTTTTTGTGTGAGAATGATATTGTGAGTCCAAGATAAGGGCTTGATAGGATTGAACCGATGGAAATTTTCCACCGGTTTTCGTCCGTAATTACACAGGGTGTGTGGGGCAATTTCCCGAAGTTTAACTAGGTTCAGGCTTGTTCCCTCAATTTCTGGATTTCCTCCAGCGGAAGCTCTGTGGCCGTTGCCACTTGTGCTTCAGAAAGACCCATTGACAAAAGACGATGAGCTGTGGCTATCTTTTCTTGGCGAATATCAAACTTTCTGGTGGCATATATATCACGCATATTCTTGATGTCCTCGTCATAAAGCTCAAGTTCCTCGCGGGAAAGCTTGCGGAGGTCGCCTATCTCTGCCAACTTGCGGAAGACTGGATACTTCTCGCTGAATGGCATCTGCTCAAACATGTTCATATTCTTCATTATATAAATCCAACAATCAAATATATCCATACACTCTGCCTCCGTATGCTTGTCGAACAATGGCAACTGGAGGTACACAATACGCATCCTGTCGGACACTCGCTGGCGTGTCTGTAAATCTGTAAGCACCAAGTCTGTGCGAAACTCCTTTAGCATCGGACTACTCGACACGAAATCCATGAAACATACCGTATAGACTGGAGTCAAATGATAGTCCCAGATTCCCCGAATGCCCTGCTGAACAATGGCACGTGCCGTGTAATACAATGCCCTGTCGGCAAAGTATTCCTGTTCTTTCTTCTGCATCTCGACGATGACATGCTTGCCTTCGTTTGTGACGCAATAGACATCGAAGACCACACCACGGTCATCGGGGCGCAAGCCAAGTTTTTCGGTCTTGGCAAACGTCACGTCCTTGATTACCAACTCGTCTTCAAACAGTCCGTTGAGGAATGTTATCAGGCATTCTTTAGTGTCCTCGCTTCCAAAGATTCGCTTGAAAGCCCAATCGACACGTGGGTCTATAAATCTAGCCATCTTCTTATGTTTTATAAGGTCGTGGACGCAATATTGCTATTCGGTGGCAAAGATACGACTTTTCCTCGTAACTTCCAAGGTTTTTGGGAAAAATGTAGGGATGATGATAAAGAAAAAAATAGGCGGCTCTGGGATGGGGAGAGTCGCCTATAATGGTGGAGCAATATTTGTAATCGCAACATCTGCATTCTTTGTTAACATACCACCTGTAATTTTTGCAAGTTCTTCTAAAGTAAAAGATTTCATTTTCTACTCCTTATTATTTATCTTTTCTATTATATTCGTTGTAGATTTTCCTTGTACAAAGTCTATGAATTCAACCCTTGTACCATTCTTAATCATAATATCTCTTTCAGGTAAAGTATCCATTGTGTAATCAGCACCTTTTGTGTAAACATCAGGTTTAATTTCATCTAGTAATTCTGCTGGACTATCCTCATCGAACATTACTACAAAATCAACACAACTCAATGCCATTAAGACTTCTGCTCTGTCATTTTCGTTGTTTATTGGACGAGAATCTCCTTTTATACTCTTAACGGATTTATCAGAATTCAATAGAACAATAGAATAATCAGCAAAAGTCTTTGTCTTTTGCAAATATCTAACGTGTCCTACGTGTAAAATATCAAAACAACCATTTGTTGCTACTACAGTTTTTCCTGCATCGTGTAATTTTTTAACAAATTCTGTGATATTTTTTCTACCTAAAAGTTGTCCCATAATAACTCCTAAAATAATTATACCAAAAAAGAAGTTACAAGCAGACTAAACGTAACGAATAATTAAGTTTTTTATAGAAATTTGTTGGGTTAATTTTAGTGCAAAATTTTTCAATGTTTAAAACTCTAGATAATTAAGTTTTTTATAGAAATTTGTTG
>OQWE01000290.1_pt1 | contig 17531 bp, 19 predicted proteins | sample 1691591 | NCBI WGS metagenome assembly OQWE01 (sample SAMN03418265, study PRJEB22391) | human gut metagenome | biome: human-gut; feature: organic feature; material: feces | host: Homo sapiens | place: Tanzania | collected 2013-01
TATTCCGCGGGTGAGCTCCATATTTTCCATGTGAAGGATATGGATGATGACAGGAGGCTTCAGGGAAGAAATATTTCAGTATTTGTGAAGAATCATGTCATTCCAGAAAAAATAGACGGGATTGTCGGTTTTAATGATCTGCTTTGCCATGCCTTTCTTCAGGCTCTGCAAGAGTTTGGCAAACAGTGTCCGCGTGATATCAGGGTTGTCGGCTACGACAATGAGGATTTCTCGAAATATGCAATTCCTGCGTTGACGACGATAGATGAAGATTATGCGCTTCAATCTAAAATGGTTGTCGACCTGCTGCTGGAAAAGATTATGCACCCGGAAAGGGAAATGAAATGGAAAATATGGAGCTCACCCGCGGAATATCCCAGCTCTTTCATCATCTGCCGATATCCGTTTTCCTGCTGAATCACAGTCTGCCAGGATTTTTCTCCCCGTACGAAAGCAATCCTTTTCGCTCCCTGTTCATGAAGGTGCTTTACCGCCTGCAACATTGATGCGGCACGGTCAATATTGATATAAGAAGCATCCGGATGATTCGGTCTGTCGATAAAGACAATCTTTCCAAGGACATCGGAAAAAAGTTTCCGGAATTTTTTTTCTGCTCCCGGATAATCATGTGAAATACATATCACGCCGTCCACACCGTACTGCATGAATATATCATAGTTGCTGCGCAGGTTTTCGACGGAATCATGCACTTCCCCAATCATGCAGCGATATCCCCGCAGAGTCGCTTCCTTTTCAATCCCCTCAAGAATGCGGAACCGCGGAATTGATGCCTGGCTGTCGATCAGAATACCAATCACCTTACTGGCACACCCGGCAAGAGTTTTGGCATTGATGTTCGGCTGATAGTTCATTGCCTTTGCCGTTCTGCGGATCTTTGCCGCCATCTTCTCACCAATCCGGACCGTTCCGTTCGGATTTGCGGAAAGCGCCGCCGCCACAGTCACTTTGGATACTCCAAGTTTCTGCGCAATGTCAATCAGTCTTGTCTTTTTCGGCAATGCACTCATATCGCTCTTTCTTAATTTACCGGTTAATCACTTCTTAATTATAAACTCTTTCTTGATTTTGTCAAGAGAAAAAAATTAAAAATTCTATTTTTTTATCAAAAACTGAAAATAATATGGAACCATTGGAGAAAAGCAGAAAATATGGGATCAGTAATTCTTGTTTCAGAATTGCGATAGGCGCCAGGTGATGTCTGCCGTCCTTTTTATCGTCTGATAGGGAAAATGTGGAAATTTTTAATTTCAGCAACTTCTCCGGGAGCCTGCAAAAATGCTGCGGCTTTTCCCCGGCAAAGCTTTTCCAGAAGTTCCGTCGCCTTGCGTCCCACATTTTCACGGGAACCGGAAATGAAATTCATAATCCGGTCAGTATCGCGGTTCAGAAGATCATTCTCACCGAATGAGACCAGCGGGACTCCGGGCAGTTCTTCCCGAAACGCAGGCAAAAGCACAGGCAGGAAAGTAACACTGCAAACCACTCCCTCAAGATCAGGATGTTCCAAAATGATCCTGTCAGCCACGGCGGAAGAGAATTTAGCCCTGTCAATGCGTATAGACAATATTCACAGGGCAGTCTGGATTCATCCGGCGCATCATCAGAAAAAAACTTCTGCCGCTCATTGAAAATATTTTCCCTCGTGTTCAACTGCATGTCACAGAATATGATCTTCCTCCATCCTGTCGCCGAGAATACGTTGACCACACTTTCAAGAACCCGTTCATAATCAAAAAAACGGACGGAATGCCATCCAGTTCACGGTTGACTGTAATCTGAGACACGCCCAATTTATGCAGCTCTGCGATGACAGGAAAATATTTCTCCCGGGGACGTTCCCGGATAATCCCGCTGATCTTGAGGTTGCGGTACCAGTTGAACAGCTTTTTCGCAGACGGTTCCTGCCGATGGATCTCCAATGACGCATGATGCAGATAACTGTAATCTGCAACACCTGCAATCAGAGAGCTGTCAAACAGGTCCCCGTTTTCAATTCTGCCAAGAACCCCCGGCACTATCAGCAATACTTTCAAATGAACCGTCTCCTGATGCCAGTCCTCTCTGGGAATCATAAAGGTTCCAATCCAGTGCACCTTGTGCAGCATTCCGGAATTTTTCTGTAAAAAAAACAGTCTTCCTTATTTGCTGCTGTTCCTCGCAGAAAGGAATACAGTTACGCAGTCAAAGTGTCTTTGCAGGGCTTGACAAATTCTAAAACGACTTTATGTTAAGTAGCATGGGGAAATCTTCCGCGGACGTATTTCATTCGGAAAATACACGTCCCGGAAGTCAATATCAAAACAGGGGGTGTTAGTATGCAGACAGCCGTCAGAAAAACCATCAAACCGGAAAAACCCGTTCCCGCCGTCAGAAAAGCAGCGTCTCCCGTCCTGGACGACAGCCTCAAACTTGTTGCCGCATGGGATAAAACAGCGGTCAGGGAACTCGCAATGAAAGACCCTCGCGTCCGGAAAATGCTGGAATCGATCGGAATTGATACCTGCTGCGGCGGAGGCATGAAGCTGAAAGCCGCGGCGGAAGCAGCCTGCGTCAAACAGGAGAAAATCGCGGACGCCGTCCGTCGCGCGTTTGCAGGAGCGGAAATCCCTGAAGAAAACGAGTCGGTCTGGATCAAGCGTTCCGACAGGGAGCTGATTCTGCATATCGTAAAAGTCTATCATAAATATCTCCACGAAAATATGCCGCAGTTCGAAATCTGGTTCAACCGTGTCATCAAGGCGCATGGTGCCCATGCGAAGGAGCTGAAACAGGTTTTCGGGTTCTATAAATCATTTATGGCGGACATGATCTCCCACCTCAGGAAAGAGGAAGAGGTCGTATTTCCGGCAATTCTGTCCGGAGGGACAACCGCAATGGAACTGCGCCGTCTGATCCGTGAGCTTGAGGCGGAACACACCAATGTCGGCAATCTGCTCAAGGAGATCGGCACGATCACATTCAATTACCGGATTCCCGTTTACGCCTGCCCCACCATGCAGATGCTTTACAACGGGCTCAGGGAAATGGATGTGCAGACCCGTGAACATATTTATCTCGAAAACAATATTCTGTTTCCGAGAGTAATCATCTGATTCCATCCCGAAGGAAATCTCCAATGGCAACATCGAAAAAATGGAAAACATCTCTTTACTTCATGCTGATGCTGGCAGGCTTGTTTCTGCCGCTTTACCTGAATGGACAGCTGGCTTTACTGGAAAAGGAAGCCGCGCCGCATACGGAAAGACAGAAAGCGGACACTGCAAAAGAAAAGCAGGAGGAAAAGGATGACATCGCCGACGTATCGCCGGAGGAGATTATCAGTAAACTGGATTCCGACGCACAGAAAACAAAAAGCTGGTTTTCACGGGAACGTGACAATCTGCTGAACTTCCTGATCGGAAGCGCCGTCTCGATTCTGGCGGGAGTGTTCCTGACATGGCTCTTCCGCCGCCTGACTCAGAATCGAATCGACAGGCAGAAAAACCTCTGGCGGTGGGAGATCCTCAACGTGCTGACCACACCGAAAAATGTTCTGCCCGATGAACAGGACGGTCGTAATCGCAATCGCTATTTTCAGTGTGTTCCCGATCATGCTGACCGTCAGGTTGTCGAGCGTGTTGTCGTTCCGCTCCGCAAACTGCCGGATTTTCCGGTCCATCACGGAAACCAGCCCGAAAACTCCCCAGGCGATGATCAGAGTGACCGCCGCATAGAAAAAACGCATATCCATGTCATGCAGATTCCGCGGCAGGCTTTTCAGAACCGGAAAGAAAAACAGGAAGCAGGACGTGAGAACAGCCAGCAGAATCACCGGTGTGGTCAGCACGTTGAGGATCTCCCATCGGACTGGCGATCGCTCTGGCGGCGAAGGATACCGTCTCCAACTTTTTCGGAACGATTGTCATTATCGCAGACTGCCCGTTCCGGCTCGGCGACCGAATCAAAGCAGGCGATGTGAACGGCATTGTCACGCACGTCGGAATGCGCAGCAGCAAAATCACGACCGCGGACGAATCGGTTTATACGATCCCGAACAGCATGCTCACCAATACGACGGTCTGCAACGTCAACCGCAGCATGGTCTGCGTCGGGTATGCCATGCTCAAACCCGCTTCATTGAAGCGTTTGAGGATTGTCATGTTGAGTTCATTGAGTAAAGCTTCCTCCTCGATAAAGGAGTTTGTCTTGAACCACATGATGACGTGAATATTCATGGAGGAGGCGGCAAACTGCGAGAAGAAAATATGAGGCGCATAGCCTGCTGCGTCGGGACCATGAAAGTTATCCGTGATCTTTGATTTCCTCATCGGAAAGCGACTTCTGCGGATAGTTTTTCAGACATTCCGCGACTTTCTGAAATTCCGGATTGCTGATGATGCGGTATTCCTGGCGGGCAAGATTCAACTCCGCCTGATTCAAAGCCAGACGTGCCTGCATATATTTCTCAAAAGAGGTATTCCCAGCTTCATATTCCTCTTTCAGCTGTCGGCTTACTTCCCTCCGGAATTTTTCTTCCATGACTGCCTCCGCAGGTCCTGCGGAAACAGATGTTCCATTCATTTGGAGATGTGCCAGTCTCAGACGTGCCTGATCATATGCAAAGCGCGCATTGAGGAATTTGCAGGGATGGTCCACGCCTGCCTTGCATTGATTTTCAAGCTCGGCTGCCTGCAGTCCCAGAAGCTTGACCCGCTCCTGGCGCAATTTCATATATACATTGGAAGACACCATATCGGAACAATCTGTCTGCCGAGGTCTTTTCTCCACAGAAACAGCGGAACAGGAAGTCAATATCGCGACAGCTGCTCCCAGCAGAATCATTCCTGACCATTTTTCAAAACTCATGAAAACCTCCATTTCCTGTGATATTATTCCATCCAGCGATGTCCACAGTCCTTGCAGACGTAACAGATGCCGATTGAAATAAAGGTGAAAAGTTGAACAATAAGAAAAATGAGCGCCCCCATTTTCCCGCTGAACCGGATTTTATGTGAACCACATTGCGGACAATGAGGAATATACAGCCGGAATGACTTCATATGACCATGATCCGTATGATCCATTCCGGCAGGCCTTTCTATGCTTCTTTTTCGATAAGCGGACGGAGTTTGACTCCGGCTTCCTTGAGAATCCGTTTGGAAGTGTCGTCGATGGAATAACGTTCCTTGTAAACGACCTCTTTGATTCCCGCGTTGATGATCATTTTTGCGCAGAGCAGACACGGGCTGAATGTGGTGTAAAGAGTCGCGTCCTTGACCGATATGCCGTGATATGCCGCCTGAACGATGGCGTTTTCCTCGCCGTGACAGCAGAGGCATTCTCCGAGATTCGTGCCGGACGGAGCATCGGACGCACAGCGGGGGCATCCGCCGTCACAGCAGTTTTTGATTCCGCGCGGAGTTCCGTTATAACCGGTGGAAATGATCCGGCAGTCCTTCACGATCACCGCCGCCACCTGACGACGGGAGCAATTGCTGCGGAGAGCCACAACCTGGGCAATCTGCATGAAATAACTGTCCCAGTCCGGACGTTTCAACTTTCTGGTTTTTCCTGCCATAGTGTAAAGACTCCTTGTCTGTTTGATATTGAAAGAAAGTATCACGGGAAGAAAAAAAATCAAGTTTCAGGACCGGATTTATGTTTCCTGTTCGCCTGATACTGAAAATAATTTTTCCATTTCCTTGCAAAAAAACTGGAAAAAAAGAGAAAAATGGAGTCTATTATATAGCAAAATAATTCAGAAAGCAAAGAGAAACGCCTATGTCGAAAAGCGAAAACATACTGGTGCTTGATTTCGGTTCCCAGTATAGTCAGTTGATCGCGCGCAGGATCCGTGAATGCCATGTTTACAGCCGGATCGTTCCTTTCAGAATCAGCGCGGATGAAATCAGGAAAGAGGCGCCGGCGGGAATTATCCTGAGCGGCGGGCCCGCAAGTGTTTACCAGGACGGAGCTCCGAAATGCGATCCCGCGATTTTCAAGCTTGGCATTCCGGTTCTCGGCATCTGCTACGGAATGCAGTTGACGGTGCAGACTCTCGGCGGGGAGGTCGCGCGCGGCAAGGCACGTGAATACGGAAAAGCCGAGATTGAGGTCTGTGAAGATTCCGTCTTGTTTGAAGGTTTCCCCGCAAAGGGGCAGGTCTGGATGTCCCACGGAGACAAAGTCACGGAAATTCCGGACGGTTTTTCCCGGTTCGCCTGTACGGACAATACGGAATTTGCCGGAATCCAGAACCCGGAAAAGAAAATTTACGGGATTCAGTTTCACCCTGAAGTCGTGCATACGCCGAAGGGACAGATCATCATTACAAACTTCTGCCGCAAGATCTGCGGCTGTTCCGGCAGCTGGAACATGGAATCGTTCATCGAGTCCCCCATCCGTGAAATCCGCGACAAAGTCAAAGGAGAAAAAGTGATCCTCGGGCTCAGCGGCGGTGTGGACTCCTCCGTTGCCGCGGCTCTGATTCATAAAGCAATCGGGGACCAGCTTACCTGCATCTTCGTAAACAACGGGGGGCTTCGCAAAGGCGAGCCGGAACGGGTCAAAGCATTGTTCGGCGGTTCTTTCAAAATGCCGTTGAAATATGTTGACGCCGAGGCGCGGTTTCTTGAAAAACTCAAAGGGGCAAGTGAACCCGAACAGAAACGCAAGATCATCGGGCATGAATTCATTGAGGTGTTCGATGAGGCGGCGTCCGAAATTTCCGATGTGAAATTTCTTGCGCAGGGAACCACCTATCCCGATGTGATCGAAAGCGTTTCGATCGACGGCAATCCGAGCGCGGTCATCAAAAGCCATCATAACGTCGGCGGGCTTCCCGCCACGATGAACCTGAAATTGCTGGAACCGTTGAGTCGTCTGTTCAAAGACGAAGTCCGTGAAGTAGGGCGCAAGCTCGGACTGCCCGAAGAAATGGTCATGCGCCAGCCGTTCCCCGGCCCCGGTCTTGCTGTGCGTATGCTCGGAGAGGTCAACAAGAAAGATCTGGACACGCTCCGTGACGCCGACGAAATCATTGTTGACGAAATGAAAAAAGCGGGGCTTTACTATAAAACATGGCAGACTTTCGGGGTCTTCATTCCCGTGAAAACGGTCGGAGTCATGGGCGACGAGCGCACTTATGACAATGTAATTGCACTGCGCGCCGTGGAAAGTCAGGACGGCATGACGGCGGACTGGGTTCAGCTCCCCTATGACCTGCTCGGCAGGATATCGAGCCGTATCATCAACGAGGTCAACGGCGTAAACCGCGTGGTGTATGACATCACGTCCAAGCCGCCGGGAACCATTGAGTGGGAATAAAATCCGGCATGGAAATTTTAGGTGGAATGGCAAAAGGCATCTCTTTGAAGGTGCCCGGCGGAGCGTTGGTGAGGCCGACCGCCGTCAGGGCGCGCAGAGCGTTGTTCGACAGCCTGGGAGACCTCGGAGGCGGAAGTGTATGCGATCTTTTCGCCGGCAGCGGAGCTGTCGGGTTCGAATTTGCGAGCCGAGGCGCGGAATCCGTATTGTTTGTGGAAAAGTCGCCGCAGTCACTTTCCGCGCTCAAATCGAATCTCAGGAAAATCGAACCGCTCTGTTCTTCCTGCCGTTTTACCGTATTCAGCGGGACACTGCCGGAGTGTGCCGTCCGGTTCTCATCGCTTCCCGCGCCGGATTTTATTTTTGCGGACCCGCCGTATGCGGAATCGTCGGAACTGCTGGACGGTCTTCTGCACGAAAAATCATTCACCGCATGGGCGGAACGTTCCCTGATGATTTGGGAACTTCCGGAAGCGAATTTCCAGTTGAAGGTCTTCCCGCCGGAATGGAAAGTTCAAACCATCAAACAATTCGGAGGGACCCGTTTTCTTTATATCGTGAGGACGTGATTTTTCCGGAAAAGAGCTGTTTTTGCAGGAAAAATGAAAAAAAATGCAGGAAAATCTGCCTGTAACAGCAAATTTTTATTTGACAAGATGATTTGTGAATGTAGTGTAAGCAAACCATACTTTATAAAAAACTGGTGTTTCATTTGTAATAACATTTTTGACAGGAGAGAAAAGGGACATGGGTATTTTGAACAGAGTCATCAACATCCTGATTTTGCTTGCTGCGATCGCAGCCGTTGTGTTTTCGTATATGCTGTTCAGCAAACGCAATGAATTGACGGACGGATGGCAGAAGATGGCGGCTGCGATCAATGCAACCGCGGCAACATTGGATGACAAAAGCGCTTCGGGAACGAAAGCAGCTCAGGAACTCGCAGCCGACAAGCTCAGACATACCCAGTATGCGAATCTGGATCAGGTACTGCCGAAACTGAAAGACAATGCCGCCAGGATCGTAAGACAGCGCAACGATCTCGCCCAGTCTCTCCAGAGAACGGCAAATACGCTGGAAATCACCGGTGTAAACGCAAAAGATTTCCAGAATGTCGCCTCTTATGAAAATAAGGACAAGGATTTCAGTTCCAAAATATCGGCGTTCAAACGCAACAGGGATGACGTCTTTGCAAATTACGTCAGAACCGGAAGCCTTGTCGGCGCCTCCATCTCCGCCAATGAACTGAAAAATTCTTCACAGGCAAATGCCGCCGCCCAGAAAGTCAATACAAGAATCAATGACATCAAAGGCCGCAGAGACCGTTTTGCATCTCATATTGCGACAGTCAGCAGAACCCTCGGAGTCAAGAGCCCGAATCTGAACGGCGCCAGTTATGCCAATGAACTGAATACTTCCCTTGCTGAAATCCGCAAGTACAAGTCGGCAGCCGACACCACACGGAATGCACTTGCCGCGGAAAAAAGAAAAACCGCATCTCTGAACAATCAGATCGCGGCTCACCGCAAGACGATTTCCAATCACCTTGCAGACATCAAAACAAAGCAGAAAAGAATCGACGAACTGCTCCGCGTCATCTCCGATGACGGGAAATCCCGGATTCCCGCAAAGCTTCTGACCAATAAGGATCCGGAATGCTATGGGTACGTCAAAGGCAAAATCGAGTATATCGACAAAGATTTCGGCTTCATCACCATCAATATCGGCAAGAAATATGAGTTCGTCCAGAAATACGGAATCAAAGACAACAAGGTTGCGTTTCCGCTTCCTGCCGGCAAGATCATGACGATTGCGCGCGGTTTGAACAGCGATAAACCTGAATTCATCGGCAAGCTGATTGTAACGAAAGTAGATGACCACAATGCGATCTGCAATCTTGTCAGCGGCGAGCTTGCAGATCTGAGAGTGGGAGACGATGTTTATTTTGCGGATGAAGATATTGCTGCCGCAACAGGAAAAACGACAGCTCCGGCTGCCGCTAAATAAGGAGGCGGATCATGTATTCATCGAAACTTTTCACTGTCTGCTCAATTCTCACTTTTCTTCTTCTTGTAGGCGTATTGGTACTGCAGGCACTTGAAATGAAATGCTATGAAATGTTTTGAGTTGCCCTGAATCAAGTTGAATCGAAAACCGTCCGCTGGAAAGTTGTGACGGTTTTTTTGTATATGGAGGTTTTTTATGAAATTTTTAATTACGGCGCTGTTCCTGCTGGCTGCGGGAGTTCTTCTGAACGGCTGTACCGATTATGAGCGGGCGGGAGTCAATCCCCGTCCTTTCAATGAGCCGAGAGGGTGGGAAGTCAATCCTTACGGTCCCGGCATGTTCCAGAACTGATCAGGCACCGGAAAGGAGCCGGAAATGAAATTCTGCCTCTGTTTTCTGCTTCTGTTCTCCATTTTTTCCGCTTTCCCTGACGAGGCGGCAGAATATACGGGTGTGATACGGAATGCGGCAGTAAGCGATTCCGCGCAAAAGGGACGTATCGAACTGTATGTCTTCGTGAATGAAGAAAAGGTCTATCCGCGGACAACGGTAAAAGGAACGCGCAATTTCCGGATCGGAGATACGTTCCGTTTCCTTTACCGCAGCGGGGATCAGGTGCGTGTGATTCTCTGCCGGAAGTCTTTTTTCAGGACAACAATCCTTCTTGATGCAGGCACCGCATCGCATGATGCCCTGGGCGAATTATTCAACAAGACCATGAAAACCAAAACTGCGGAAGTGGAGCTCGGCCTCGCAGTGCCTGAGGGGAAATACAGGGTAACGCTGAAACGTTCTTTTTTTGCGGCGGAAGATGCCGTTGCATGCGGCGGCACGGTCAGGGGCGAGGATTTCAAACGGCGCATGGCGGATCTGCTGATCCGGCTTCAGGAATCCCCTGCAAAGGAGCGGGCGCATCTGCTGAAGCAGCAGTCATTCAGGGAACTAGCCCGTTATGCCGCGGACTCGCTTGAAAAACTGGACCACCGGATCACTGTCCGGCAGAACGGCAGGGAGCTTTTCGACTCGTGGAAACTGGGATACCGCAAAACCGGACGGGATGTAACGTGGGAAAATGTCTCTTTTGAAATCGACTGGCGGGCGGGCGACCGGATCGATGTCCATTTCCTGGATGCGGACCTGCTTGACGACGACGTGGTATTCAAGCGTTTTACGAACACCCCGTTTTCAATCCAGATGCTGAAAGGCTGTATTTACGGAGGCATTCTCTCAAACTCGGGAGTGATCTTTTCCGCGGAATATCTGGGGATTTCGCCTGCGGCATCCGGCTGTTCCGAATGAACTGCCCCGATGCATGGCATGACACAGCCAAACCGGTTCTGGGATACGGGAAACGGGATTTCACGGCAGTTTATTGGCAGCTGCCTGCTGCAAAAGTTCTTTTTTATAATGGAGAGGCGAACTTCCGGTCATCCGTTTGAAAAAATCGGAAAAATGGAACTGGGAGGAAAAACCCATGATCGCGGCAATCTCGCCGATGTTCTTATCCGAATAGCGCAAATACCGTTTTGCGCTTTCCACCCGGAGCTGATTCAGAAAGTCTTTTGCCGTAAGCCCCGTCATCCGCCTGATCAATACGGAAAAATGATTTCTCGAATAATGACATGCCTCCGCAGCCTCTGTCACAGAAAAGGGACAGCGCTCCTGTTTTTCAAGGATGTCATAAATTCTGGCAAGCGGTCCGGAGTAGCGCTGAGAATGCTGAAACAGAGTGGCGACAACCCCCGTCAGATAATATTCCATCAGAATCTGATAGCGATCCTGCGGAAGGATGATCGTGCCTTCCGGAACTCCGAAAAAACGGGAGGGAAAGGTGGTTTCAAAAATGGTCTTTGTCGCGTCAATGACTCCACGGGTGAAATCATTCGCCGCAACGTGGAGGAAAGGCGGGAAAACCGGCTGTTCCATATAAAATTTATAGCAGAGAGAAAGATACTTCTCCGAATATTTGAGAGCATGCGGGGTTCCCGGCGCCACAAACAACAGATCATTCTCCTGGACGGGGCAACTGCCGTTCTCCGTAATGAGTTCGCATTTTCCCGACAGCGTGAAATTCGCCTGAAAGAAATCGTGGACATGCATTTTTATCCTGATGGAAGGATTTCCTTCGGCGTATCCCCAGTAACACAGCCTGATTTTTCCCTGATTTTTTTCGGCATCCATGATTATTCCAATTCCTTCTGTTGTAAAATAAGGCTGTTTTTGAGAAAAACAACAAGAAATTTTCCGTTGCGGGAAAAAATAAATGAAATTCTGCAATACACCAATGAACCTGCCCCTTTCAGACCACACCCCGCAGTTTTACTTCACCGCATATTGCGGTGGATGACTGACAGAAGCAACACTCTCGCGTTCAATCAGGGTGTAAGGCAGATTCTGATCCGCCGCCGGCAGTTTCCGGATCAGCCTCTCCAGCGTGTCAAATGCCGTATGTGCCAGAAGAACCCAGTTCTGGCTGAGGGTGGTTTCCGGCGGATACAGTGTACGGGAAAGCTCATCATGCTCCATGCCGATCACGGAGATATCATCCGGGACACGCAGTCCCTGCTGCCGCAGTTCAAAAAAGATTTCCGCCGCCGCACCTTCTCCGGGGCACAGAATCGCCGTTGCCCCCTGCTTTTGCAGTCCGGTAAAGGAAACCGATCCAGGACCGTCGTATTCGATGACCGCCGGAGTAATGCCTGGCGCATTGCGGTTCATCCAGGAGAGGTAGCATTGCTGCCGCTCACGGGTATCGGTTGCATCCGCCGGAGTCCGTCTGTCCGTATGGAGAAAAATGATATTGCGGTGCCCGCGATGTTTCAGATAATCAAGGGCAAGCGTAATTCCCTGCATGTTATCGGAAGAAATCCGCAGAACACCGTCATTGCGGTATCCGGCGGAATTAATGCAGACCAGCGGCAGCGCCTGTTCCTTTCCCCACTGTTTTTCGAGCCCGGTCCGGTAAAGCACGGCAATGCCGCCGTCAAAGAGATGCATTCCGATTCTCTGGACATCACATTCGGAAACAATCTCCACAGCGTATCTGCGCTGATACGCTTCTTTCCGCAGGGCAGCAAGAATCAGACCGAGATAACCGCTGAAATTCGCATGATCGGGAATAATCAGCGCAATGCATCCGGTAAACAGGGTATAATGCATACGCCGCGCAGTACTGATGACCAGACTGCGGACTTTCGGTTTAATATAAGGGTAGTTATTCAATACCCGCGAAACCGTTGCCGGAGAAACCCCGGCCGCAGCAGCGATTTTACGTATGGTGGCGGACACATCCCTCCTCCTTCCTGAAATGAAAGCCGTATCTTTTATCATACAGCCAAAATTCCGTTTTTCAACTCTTTCCTGTTTCAATTTGTTTCATAAAAATACCTTGCGCACCTCTTGTTTTTATTTGAATTTCAGATATAATAAAAGATAAAGAAACAAGAACCCATCAACAGATTACAGGAGGTTGCAGCAGCATGTTTTATTGTATGAAAAAAAACGGAAAACAGGAATTCATGAAAATGAAACAGAAGGTAACACCGAGAGCTACACGGGGAATTGTATGGAATTTTACATTGATAGAGCTGCTGATCGTTATAGCGATCATCGCAATTCTTGCTGCCCTGCTGCTGCCTGCATTGAACAAGGCTCGGGATAAAGGTAAAACGATTTCATGTGTCAATAACCTGAAACAGCTCGGAAACATCATGGCGTTTTATCAGGCGGATTACAATGATTACTTTCCTGCAACTTATGATCCCTTTGCCAAAAAAATATGGTTTCAGCTTCTTCAAAACAGCGGAGCGCTGGGAACGAATTACGCACAAAGCCGTTGGAGCGTAGTCGTCAAAGGATACGGCAACTCGCTGCTCTGCCCGAAACTGGACCTGAACCTGACACTGGATTACTACAACTACGGCATGAATGCCCATACTTTCCCCATTCAGAATCTTCTTCCGTCCTCGGAACAGGGTGATGTCTCCCGGTATTACCGCAAACTTACAACACTCAAGCAACCCTCTTTGCGCGGTGTAATCGGAGAACCGAAGCCGGATTCGCAGGGATACGCGATCCGCACTACGACAGTCAATCCTTACAGGCATGACAGACAAAGCAATTTCCTCTATGCGGATACCCATGTAAGCGCGGTCCACGGCACTGTGCTCGCCACCAAAACCAACATAGAGTCCCCGTGGGGACCGAGCAACGGATTCAGGGAGTGAAGATCATGAAAAAACGAAATTTTCTGATTGCAGGAGCCGCTTTTCTTCTGAGCATATCTGACCTGTCCGGTGCAAATGAGTTTTTCGCCTGCCGTGTTGCGAAGGTGAAGAATCCGCCGCAAATTGACGGCATACTGGATGAGACTGAATGGAAACAGGCGGCAAGACTGCCCGCATTCAGCAACTCAACCGGAATCCTGTCACAAAAACGGCAGGACGTGATGCTCTGCTATGATTCCGGATATCTTTATGTGGGACTCCGCGCCGATATCGACTGGGAACCGGGGATTGTTCCGGTGAAATTCGATGACCTGAATATCTGGACCGTCGACAGTTTCGATATTGCTTTGATCCCTGTTCCGGAAAAGGCGAACGACATTGTCCGCTTCATCGTGGAACGCGGCGGCGGACGTGCCGACATGCGTGCGAAAGGACAGGTCAAACAGCCTGCGGGAGACTGGAATCCCGAATGGAAAAGTGCGGTCCGCCTGATCGCCCATTCCTATATGAGCGCCTATACATGGGAGGCGGAAATTGCGATCCCGTGGAAAAGCCTCGGCATCTCCGCGCCCCGGAAAGGCGACAGAATTCCGGCACAGTTTATCCGCTGTATCGGCAATATCCGCCGCGATGCCGCAGGAAATCCGGACCGTGTCGTTACATGGTCGCCGGTACCGAAAGGGAGGGACTGGATCAACCCGGGTGATTTCGGCTGTCTGCTGTTCGCCGGGGAAAAACCTGTGTTCCGTGCCGATCCGGACAGTGCGTTCGGAGTGAAAGGACGCTGTACCGCTCCTGTCCAGGCATCGCTTGAGGGGCGCGTATGGGAAATCGGACATTCCGGCAGTCCCATGCGCATCGCAAAAGCACAGAAGACCGATGGTATGAAGCTCAACTGGCCGGGCGGAATCGAGGTCCGCCGCGACACCCCCTCCATGATGTACTGCTGGTATCCGCGGTCCGTGACGGCTTCCAGTGTAAAACTGCCACGGGAAAAGAGCCGGTTTCGCAATTCGACAGCTTCCGGAAGCGGTGACGATACTCCGAAACAGTAGGCATTGGGTCCCGTTTTCACTTCGATATGTCCGGGTGCCTGTTTGACAACCGGAGTTTCCCAGCCCGGTGGCGGAACCGATACTCTGCCGAGTGAATCCGCCGTTATCCATGCAGGACGTTTCAGCAGTTTCCGCCTGCCTGAAAAATCATATTGAACTCTGCCTTTTTCATCAAGAAGACGGACCGGAGATACTCTCACAGAATGCACGCGGCGTGACATTCCTGTGGCAGGGTGTCTCGGATGATCTTGAAGTCAAGGCGGAAATCCGCGTCGAATTCGACGGAATGGCATGGTACCGGACACAGGTCATCCCCCGCAGGAAAGAGATGAAGCTGGAACGCCTTGCCGTAGTTATGCCGCTGGCGGCGGAACAGGTGCGCTACATGCGCGGAAACAATGCAATGAATGTCCGTGAACTTGTCTTCAATTCAGCGCTTGTCGGAAAAGCAAAAACGGACCGTGTCCTGCCGAAACCCGACATGCAGTTTGCGATCAGTTTTTCGGCAAACGGCTGGACCTTCGGGAACATGTTCCATAATTTCTACTGGATCGGTGGAGAGGACCGGGGCATCTTTTTTGTCCTGCCGTCCTGCCGTAACATGGCGGTACGGGAAAAATATGCGGACATCATTGATGACGGCGATAATTTTACCGCAAAGTTCTTTCTGGCAGACCATCCGCTGGAACTCAAAACACCTCTGGATTATGAGTTCGGTTTTTTCCTGACTCCGACAAAAGAAGTTACGAACCGTGCAAGACTCCGCCGTGTCGGCGCCGGTTTTTCCGGCGGTGTTGACTCCATACATGCCGATGTGGGAATCAAACCTCAGGAAAAGTATTTTACCGGAAATGCGCGCGGACGTTTTTTCCATGACTCCGAACTGCGTCCGTTCGGCAGAAACGATGTGGCGACTCTGATTCTTCCCTGCTGGAAACTGCGCACGATTCAGAGCGGCAACCCGCTGCCCGGCAGGGAGGAACGGGAATATATCGACCGCTGGATCGCCAATACAGGGAAAAAACTGGATGCCTCGCCCATGCTTTGGTATGATGCGTTTTTCACAGTCTTCGGATTGCCCCATATCACCGGCTTTCTGAATGATTTCGAGGCATGGCCGATTACCCGCCTGCCTGTGGAACAGCACGGCACTTACGTATGTCCCACACCCGCATGGCAGAATTTCTATCTTTACGGGACACAGGAACGCATGAAGCAGAAAATAACTTCGTTCTACATGGACCTGACGTTCCTGAAACCGTGTTCCAACCGGTTCCACGGCTGCGGATACCGTGATGCCGACGGTAATGTTTCCGGCGTGATACCGCTGCTTGCGGCACGTGAAATGTTTCTGCGCTACCAGACAATGGTCAAGAAGAACAATCCGCAGGGACTGCTGGTGCTTCATGGATATGCCGCCACTCCTCTGGCTCTCTGGGTGGATGTGCTGACCGCCGGCGAAGAATGGCTGACCGCCCCGGATTATAAGACTCTGACACCGGAATATTTTCAGTCCATGCTGGCTTCTACCGACCAGATCGGCAGTGTGGCAAACTTCTTCCCTGGCGGTATCCTGATGCATTATATACAGGCGCAGAAAAGCAGCACGACACTGGAAGAAATGTGCGGGTTGAGCTTCCTTCACGGAGAATCCATGTGGAACGGCACCGAAGCGATGATGCCCGGTCTGCGTATGGTATGGGATACATTGGACCGTTTCGGCGTGGATCAGGCTGTCTGGACTCCCTATTGGCGCAATCCGCTTTCCGGCGGACCGGAGGGTGTCCTAGTGTCCTCATGGAAACGTGGAACGCGCCTGCTGCTGGTACTGTTCAATCCCGCGCAAACAGAAAGGCAAATTCGTTTCGATGCATTGAAAAGCAGGCGGATCACAGATTGCCTGAACAACGGGAACAGAGTTGGAGAACAGATTACCGTCCCGAAGCGCGGATTCAGACTTCTGCTTTGTGAATAAAAAACCACAGGTATTGTCTGTTTCCCGGTTTGCCGGAGAAAGGCGATTTTCACCCTCAGCGGCAATACCTGTCCGAAAGGAAAAACGAGGAAGGCTCCGGTTTCTTCTTGACAAGACGCAATAGCAGAGTATGTTATAAAGAGAATCAAACCCGGGGGGGGGATATGATGAAACCATTCTTTATTTGTACGGTTTTTCTGTTTTTTCTTGTATTTGCGGCAGGCTGTTATTCCTATACGCCGCCATCGCCGGTTCTGCTCGGCGCGAAATATACGTCCGCCAATCGTGCGGCAACCGATCAGATCCTGCGGGAAACAAAAAAACTTTCCCTCATGGATGCAAAACATATCGCACAGCTCAACAATCAGAACTATCTTGCCGCTTATCATGCGGTCAATGCCGCAAGAATGCGTTACTATCAGGCGCTCGGCGCCTATGCGCCGGAAATTCATCTCGGCAGTACCGTCGGACAGGATATGCAATGGAACAGCAGCAGGGTCAATCCGCCCATGACGAATGCCGCCGGACGCGACATCTCTTTCAAAGTCAACAGCTCCGTGACGGCGTCATGGCTGCTGTTCGACGGTTTTGCCCGTTATCTGAATGTAAAAGCCATGCAGAGCGAAGTCAGGAAGCAGACCGCAATGCAGTACAAGGTGCTCTGCATGCTCCGCCGCGCTGTGGCATATGCCTATTACGATATCCAGATGGCGCAGGAAGTCGAACGGATCCAGAGGGAAAATATCGAGTTCCAGAACCGGTTTTATCAAATGGTCAAACCTGAATGGGAACAGGGCAAACGCCCGGAGGACGAAGTGCTGAACTTCAGTATTCTGAGCGGTCTGGCGCAGACGGGATTGATCGCGGCACAGTATCAGGGAAATGTCGCCAACTATTCGCTTGCCCGGCTGATGGGATACTCCGAGGGAGAACTGCCTTCGG
>OQWE01000291.1_pt1 | contig 17506 bp, 10 predicted proteins | sample 1691591 | NCBI WGS metagenome assembly OQWE01 (sample SAMN03418265, study PRJEB22391) | human gut metagenome | biome: human-gut; feature: organic feature; material: feces | host: Homo sapiens | place: Tanzania | collected 2013-01
CATTAATATTTCCGTAAGTCACGGAAAATTAGTACTTTTGTAGTCCAAACATAGATAATCGAAAATGGCAGAAATACAAAACACCGAGAACAATTACTCGGCAAGTAACATACAAGTTCTTGAAGGACTTGAGGCCGTGCGCAAGCGCCCGGCAATGTACATCGGCGACATCAGCGAAAAGGGTCTGCACCACCTCGTGAACGAGACCGTTGACAACTCCATCGACGAGGCAATGGCAGGCTACTGCACCGACATCGAGGTGACAATCAACGAAGACGAATCGATAACCGTTCAGGACAACGGTCGTGGCATCCCGGTAGACATGCACGCCAAGCTGCACAAGTCGGCTCTGGAGGTCGTAATGACCGTGCTCCACGCCGGCGGCAAGTTCGACAAGGGATCATACAAAGTCAGCGGCGGTCTGCACGGCGTGGGCGTGAGCTGCGTCAACGCGCTCTCAACACGCATGAAGTCGCAGGTGTTCCGCGACGGAAAGATATATCAGCAGGAGTACGAGAAGGGCAAGCCGCTCTACCCCGTGAAGGTAGTAGGCGAGACCGACCTGCGAGGCACACGCCAGCAGTTCTGGCCCGACCCCACCATATTCACCACCACCCACTACCAGTGGGACATCATAGCACGCCGCATGCGCGAGCTTGCGTTCCTCAACGCTGGCATCCGCATCACCCTGCGCGACATGCGCCCGAACGAAGAGGGCAAGACACGCGAGGAAGTGTTCCACGCTAAGGACGGACTCAAGGAGTTCGTGCGCTACGTCGACCGCCACCGCACACATCTCTTCGACGACGTCATCTATCTCAAGACCGAGAAGCAGGGCATACCTATCGAAGTGGCTGTGATGTACAACACCGACTACTCGGAGAACATCCACTCGTACGTAAACAACATCAACACCATAGAGGGCGGCACACACCTCACCGGTTTCCGCGCAGCCCTTACACGCACGCTGAAGGCTTACGCCGACAACGACCCGGCTATCTCTAAACAGATAGAGAAGGCGAAGATAGAAATCGCAGGCGAGGACTTCCGTGAGGGCCTCACAGCCGTAATCTCTATCAAGGTGGCAGAGCCGCAGTTCGAGGGTCAGACAAAGACCAAGCTCGGCAACAGCGAGGTGGCAGGTGCAGTGCAGCAGGCTGTAGGCGAGGCGCTCTCCAACTATCTTGAGGAGAACCCGAAGGAGGCAAAGATGATTTGCGACAAGGTGATTCTCGCAGCTACGGCACGTATCGCGGCACGCAAGGCTCGCGAGAGCGTGCAGCGCAAGAACCCGATGACCGGCGGCGGACTTCCCGGCAAGCTCGCCGACTGCTCTAACCGCGACCCGAAGAAGTGCGAAATATTCCTCGTCGAGGGTGACTCTGCGGGCGGCTCGGCAAAGCAGGGACGCGACCGCTACACACAGGCTATCCTGCCGTTGCGCGGCAAGATTCTGAACGTGGAGAAGGTGATGTGGCACAAGGTGTTCGAGTCGGAGTCGGTAATGAACATCATCCAGAGCATCGGCGTACGCTTCGGCGTAGAGGGTGAGGACGACAAGGAGGCGAACATCGACAAGCTGCGCTACGACAAGATTATCATCATGACCGATGCCGACGTCGATGGCTCGCACATCGACACGCTCATCATGACACTCTTCTACCGCTTCATGCCGAAGATTATTCAGGAGGGACACCTCTACATCGCCAACCCGCCGCTCTACCTCTGCACCTACAAGAACAAGGTGAAGGAGTACTGCTACACCGAGCAGCAGCGCCAGGCTTTCCTCGACAAGTACGCAGGTGGCGTAGACGACGGCAAGTCGATACACACGCAGCGCTACAAAGGTCTCGGCGAGATGAACGCAGAACAGCTTTGGGAGACCACAATGGACCCGAAGACTCGTCTGCTGCGCCAGGTGACTATCGAGAACGCGGCTGAGGCAGACGAAATCTTCTCGATGCTCATGGGCGACGACGTAGAACCGCGCCGCAAGTTCATCGAGGAACACGCAACATACGCTAACATTGACGCATAAAACGTCAACACATAAAGGCTTGTACCATGAATCTTCAAGGAGTTTCGGGTACAAGCCTTTCTTTTGTACAACAAGTAGCAGAGGTCTCCGGCCTCTGCCACACCCAACAAGACACATACATGCTCCGCTTACTACATATCCTCATACTCTTCATCGCTTCAGCCGCCACAACCGCAGCCTCAACAGCAACGACAGGCGACTTCGACTGCCGCTGGATGTCGCACCCGGCGCCCGACGACACGTCGCACGTGTGGTTCAGCCGCACTATTGTGACGAACGCGAAGGATATGCCGCGCGCTGCCTATATATGCGTAGCCACTACGGGCCGCTTCGTGCTCTACGTGAATGGGCGCAACGTGTCGACGGCGCTCTTCACGCCCGACCGACAGAAGGGCGACACCACAGTATCGGCGATTGCCTACGACGTGCAGCGCTTTCTGCGCACCGACACCAACACAATAGCCCTGCTCTACTGCCCTTCGATGCGCACCCGCCGACAGGTGAGCGTCAGCTTCTACGGCATCGCCGCCGACAGCTCGCACTTCGCCGTAAGCGGAACCGACCGACCCTGCTTCGCCATCAACGGCAACGCCGGATGGCTCTGCCGGCATGCCGACACGTGGCAGACGCACGACGGCGGCGAAGCGATGAACCGCAATCTCTATCCGCACCGATGGACAGACCCTAACCAGCCGTTGGCGATGTGGCTGGCTGTGGAAGAATACTCAACACCTCACAACAACACCACAACATCTCAACATCACAACACCACACCACAACATATCTCACCATCTCAACACCTCAACACAACAACACCTCAACACCACACCACCTCACCCCAACATATCTCAACATCTCACCACCTCAACACCACAACATCTCTCTCCTCCGAAGACATCTGCGGCTACAATCCGCTTCGCCCCAATCCGCTCGTAGACAACGCCGCCCGCATCAGCCGCATATACACACCGCTCCTCACCGAGCAGAGCGGAGACACGCTCACGGTGCACCTCGTGCCCAACCGGCGCCACCTCATCCGCGTCACCCTGCGCGACTGTCGCCGCGGCGAGCGCATCCGCATCGGCAACCTGCAGTACGTCTGCACGGGCGAGATGGACGAGCAAGCCTTCACGCGCTTCTCGCCCACCGACCAGAACATCGTAACCATCTGCGGCGACCGCCACTTCCGCTGCGAGCAAGTGCAGGAAGTGGAGAGCATCTGCCTGTAGGCGGACGCACCTTTACGCGTTCGTCGCTGCCAGAAGCACGATTACCGCGTAGAGGAAATCGCATTACCGCATATCGGTAACCGCATTACCGCGCATCGGTAACACCGTTACCAACACGCGGTAACAACCCATGTTTTAAGCTTCATTTCAGTAAAGCGCAATATAATAAAACATAATTTTCCATATATAATAAGGTGTATGTAGAAAAATATGCTTACTTTTGCGCCCAAATTAAAGATACAGATATAAAATGCAAGAAAACTTAGTTATCGTCGAGAGCCCTGCAAAGGCAAAGACAATTGAGAAATTCTTGGGCGACGACTTTAAGGTGATGTCGTCATACGGTCATATCCGCGACCTGAAGAAGAAAGAACTCAGCATAGACAAAGAAACGCTGCAACCAGCCTACGTCATACCGAAAGACAAGGAAGAACTTGTGAAGCGACTCCGCGAGAGCGCGAAGAAAGCCGACAAGGTGTGGCTCGCATCCGATGAGGACCGCGAAGGAGAAGCCATCTCATGGCACCTTTGCGAAGTGCTCGGACTGGACGAGGCGTCTACCAACCGCATCGTATTCCACGAAATCACGAAGCCGGCGATTCTCGCCGCTATCGAGAACCCGCGCCATTTGGACATGAACCTCGTGAACGCCCAGCAGGCGCGCCGCGTGCTCGACCGCATCGTGGGCTTCAAGCTCTCGCCCGTGCTGTGGCGCAAGGTGAAGCCGGCGCTTTCTGCCGGACGCGTGCAGTCGGTAGCCGTGCGCCTCATCGTAGAGCGCGAGCGCGAGATACAGCAGTTCAAGAGCGAGCCCTACTACCGCATAAACGCCATCTTCGCCATAACGAACGCCGACGGATCGCAGTCGGAGGTGAAGACAGAGCTCGACAAGCGCTTCACGACGCACGAGGACGCAATCGCATTCCTCGAGAAGTGCAAGGACGCCGAGTTCAGCGTAGCCAACGTTACGAAGAAGCCGCTGAAGCGTATGCCCGCTCCGCCGTTCACCACCTCTACGCTGCAGCAGGAAGCAGCCCGCAAGCTGGGCTTCTCGGTGTCACAGACCATGATGGTGGCGCAGCGCCTGTACGAAAGCGGTCTTATCACATACATGCGTACCGACAGCGTCAACCTCTCAAGCCTGTGCATCGGCGCAGCCAAGGAGGAGATCATCAAGCTCTACGGCGAGGAATACAGCTCGCCGCGCAACTTCCACACCCACTCGAAGGGAGCGCAGGAGGCTCACGAGGCTATCCGCCCGACATACATGTCGAACACATCCATCGAGGGAACAGCGCAGGAGCGCCGACTCTACGACCTTATCTGGAAGCGCACAGCAGCAAGCCAGATGGCAGAGGCGCAGATTGAGAAGACTACCGTGAACATTGCATCGTCGAACTTCGATGAGCGCTTCATCGCCAACGGCGAAGTAGTGAAGTTCGACGGCTTCATCAAGGTATACCGCGAGTCGACAGACGAAGACGCCGAGCAGCCGGACGAGTTCGCTCACAACCTGCCGCCAATCAAGGAGGGCGACGTGCTCACACGCCGCGAGATTTCGTCGACAGAGCGCTACTCGCAGGGCCCCACACGCTACACCGAAGCAAGCCTCGTGCACAAGCTGGAGGAACTCGGCATAGGCCGTCCGTCTACATACGCACCGACAATCTCCACAATACAGCAGCGCGAATACGTTGTGAAAGGCGACAAGAAGGGCGAGGAGCGTCCGTACGTCATCGACACTCTGCGCGGTCTGAAGATTACGCCGACACGCAAGGTAGAGCTTACCGGCAACGAGAAGGGCAAGCTGCTGCCTACCGACATAGGCATCGTGGTGAACGACTTCCTTATGGAGAACTTCCCTGCCATCATGGACTACAACTTCACGGCAAAGGTAGAGCAGCAGTTCGACCAGATTGCAGACGGCAAGGAGGAGTGGACAGACATGATGAAGCACTTCGACCAGGAGTTTGAACCGACAGTAGACAAGGTGATGAACGCACGCTCGGAGCATAAGGCTGGCGAGCGTCAGCTGGGCGTCGACCCCGTAAGCGGACACCCTGTGTTCGTGAAGATAGGCCGCTACGGTCCGGTGGTTCAGATCGGAACAGCCGACGACGACGAGAAGCCGCGCTTCGCACAGATGCCTGCCGACAAGAGCATGGAGACAATAACGCTGGAGGAGGCGCTCGAACTGTTCAAGCTGCCGCGCACCATCGGCGAGTTCGAGGGCAAGACCGTCACCATAGGCGCAGGCCGCTTCGGTCCGTACGTGCTGCACAACAAGAAGTACGTGTCGCTGCCTAAGGACGAAGACCCGATGACCGTAACGCTCGAGACAGCCATCGCGCTCATCGAGGAGAAACGCAAGGCAGAGGAGCAGCGCCATCTGAAGAAGTTCGACGAAGACCCGAAGCTCGAAGTGCTCAACGGACGCTACGGACCGTACATAGCCTACGACGGAGCCAACTACCGCATACCGCGCGACCTGCACGAGAAGGCTGCCGAACTCACTTACGAGCAGTGCATGGACATCATAAAGAACCCGCCGGCGCCGAAGAAGCGCACCGCTGCCAAGAAGAAGTAGAAGAATGACACGAATCATCCTCATCGGCTATATGGGAGCCGGCAAGACAACCATCGGAAAGGCTCTCGCCAAGGAGCTCGGCGTAACGTTCTACGACCTCGACTGGTATATAGAGACACGCATGCGCCGCACCATAAAGCAGATATTCGACGAGAAGGGCGAAGACGGATTCCGCCGCATCGAGCACAACATGCTGCACGAAGTGGCGGAGTTCGAGGACGTCGTCATCTCGTGCGGCGGCGGCACGCCATGCTTCTACGACAATATCGACTACATGAACTCGCAGGCGCAGGTGGTATACCTCAAGGCGTCGCCCGAAGTGCTCTACGAGCATCTGCAGATGGGACGCCGCGTGCGACCGCTGCTGCTCGGCAAGTCGCCCGACGAGGTGAGGACATTCATCGTTGAGCAACTCGCCAAGCGCGAGGAGTTCTATACTAAAGCAAATTACACATTAAACGTCGACTTGCTCGACAACTTCAAAAAAATACAAACAACAATAGAAAACCTGAGAAAAATACTCAAGAGATGAAGAAATGGACCATTGACGATTCACGCGAGCTCTACAACATCAACGGTTGGGGCACGTCTTACTTCGGTGTAAACGACAAGGGCGACATGTACGTGACGCCATGCAAGGACAACGTACAGATTGACCTGCGCGACGTGATGGACGAACTGCAGCTGCGCGACGTTACGCCGCCGGTGCTGCTGCGCTTCCCCGACATTCTTGACAACCGCATCGAGAAGACTTCGAGCTGCTTCAAGAAGGCGGCTGAGGAGTACAACTACAAGGGCGAGAACTTCATCGTCTACCCTATCAAGGTGAACCAGATGCAGCCCGTCGTTGAGGAGATCATCTCGCACGGACGCAAGTTCAACCTCGGACTGGAGTGCGGCTCAAAGCCCGAGCTGCACGCCGTAATCGCCGTGCAATGCCAGAGCGACTCTATCATCGTCTGCAACGGATACAAGGACCAGAGCTACATCGAGCTGGCGCTGCTGGCGCAGAAGATGGGCAAGCGCATATTCATCGTCGTTGAGAAGATGAACGAGATTGGCCTCATCGCCGCTGCCGCCAAGAAGCTCGGCGTACGCCCCAACATCGGCATACGCATCAAGCTGGCTTCGTCGGGCTCGGGCAAGTGGCAGGAGAGCGGCGGCGACGCCTCGAAGTTCGGTCTGCGCTCGTCGGAGCTGCTGCAGGCTTTGCAGACGCTCGACGAGAAGGGTCTGCACGACTGCGTGCGCCTTATCCACTTCCACATCGGCTCGCAGATTACAAAGATACGCCGCATACAGACCGCTCTGCGCGAGGCTGCCAACTTCTACGTGCAGCTGCACAAGCTGGGCTATAACATCGACTTCGTCGACTGCGGCGGCGGTCTTGGCGTCGACTACGACGGCACACGCTCGTCGAGCTCGGAGAGTTCGGTGAACTACTCTATCCAGGAGTACGTGAACGACTGCGTGTACACCTTCGTCGACGCGTCGGACAAGAACGAGATACCGCACCCGAACCTCATCACCGAGAGCGGACGCTCGCTGTCGGCTCACCACTCGGTGCTCATCATCGACGTGCTCGAGACCACTTCGCTGCCGCAGATGCGCGAGGAGTTCGAGCCTACGGAGAACGACCATCAGCTCGTGAAGGACCTCTACGAGATATGGGACAATCTGAGTCCGCGCACGATGCTCGAGAACTGGCACGACGCCGAACAGATACGCGACGAGGCGCTCGACCTCTTCTCGCACGGCATCGTCGACCTGCGCACTCGCGCCGAGATAGAGAGCATGTACTGGAGCGTCTGCCGCGAGGTGAACGCCATGGCTAAGAGCATGAAGCACATGCCCGACGAGCTGCGCGGACTCGACAAGGTGCTTGCCGACAAGTATTTCTGCAACTTCTCGCTCTTCCAGTCGCTGCCCGACGCTTGGGCTATCGACCAGCTCTTCCCTATCGTGCCTATACAGCGCCTCGACGAGCGTCCTACGCGCAACGCTACGCTGCAGGACATCACTTGCGACTCGGACGGCAAGATTGCCAACTTCGTTACGAACCGACAGGCGTCGCACGTGCTGCCCGTTCACACGATAAAGAAGAACGAAGAGTACTATCTGGGCGTGTTCCTCGTGGGCGCTTATCAGGAGATATTGGGCGACATGCACAATCTCTTCGGCGACACCAACGCCGTGCACATCTCGGTAAAGGACAACACGTACCACATCGACCAGATATTCGACGGCGAGACCGTTGAGGAGGTGCTCGACTACGTGCAGTATAACCCGAAGAAACTCGTGCGCCAGCTCGAGATTTGGGTGACAAAGAGCGTCAAGGCGGGCAAGATCTCGCTCGAAGAAGGCAAGGAGTTCCTCAGCAACTATCGCTCTGGTCTCTACGGCTACACTTATCTGGAGTAGAAATAACAAATAGCACAAATATATGGACAGAACAGAATGTAAAGAACAATTGTCTCCTGTGTTGTTTTGGGATGTAGATATATCACAAACCGACATGGACAAGTATCCTTCGTTCTTTGTACAAAGAGTGTTGGAATACGGTAAATGGAGCGATTGGAACATATTGTTAAACTACTACGGAAAAGAAAAGATCGTAAATATCTGTATGAATTTACGGTCTTTAGACCCCGTCTGCCTATCCTATATTTGTGCTATTTCAAATACTAAAAAGGAGGACTATAGATGTTATCGTATTGCACAGTCGAACCCAACACACTGGAACTCTTAAAAGCGTTAATGCAAGAACCTGACTTCTCTAAAATGAGATTGGTAGGCGGAACCGCTTTAGCTTTACAGTATGGTCATCGCAAATCAATAGACTTGGACTTCTTTGGAGACTTGGAATGTGAACAGGAAGATACATTTGCAATACTCTCCAAGTATGGTAAAGTTGAGACAATCAAAGAAACGAAGACAATAAGAATATATGCCGTTAATGGAATAAAGGTTGACTTCGTGAACTATAGTTGCTATCCGTGGATAGATACCCCAGTTTCAGAAGACGGCATACGACTGGCTTCTACAAAAGACATCGCAGCAATGAAAATAAACGCCATTGAAGGACGAGGAACACGAAAGGATTTTGTGGATGTTTATTTCCTTCTAAAGCACTACACATTGCCCGAACTCCTTGATTTCTACAAAGACAAATACCCCGATCACAGCTTCTTCAGAGCCCTTATGAGCCTGACTTATTTTGAGGATGCAGAGATGCAACCGATGCCCAAGATGTTGTGCGACGAATCATGGGAGAACATGAAGAAGACAATAATCGAAGAGGTTAGAAAAATATAAGGGAAACCATCTGCGCCGAACGGCGCAGACATACATAACGACCGATACGAACATACGCAACGACCGACGCGGATGTACGTATCGGTCGTTGCGTATCTGTAAGTCTCAAGCACGGGGCGCTTATTCGCCTAAAGCTGCAAGCGCGTCCTCTACAATCTGAGCGTCGAGCAGGCGGTTGTCGGAGAGCAACTGCTCGACGTCGAAGCGGTCGTACAGACCCTTCTTCACACCGCAAACGAGCACTTTCATGTCAGACGTGCCGTAGTAGGCGGCGATGCGCTCGCCGAATCCGCCGTCCTTGCATCCGTCTTCGAGCGTCACCACAAGCTGATGGTCGGGCTTCAGCGCGTCGAGCGTAGCGGCGTCAACGTCGTTAAGGTAGCGCGGATTGATGAGCGTTGCGTCGATGCCCTTCACAGCAAGTAGGCGCACTACGCTCTCGCCCTTCTGATAGAACGAACCGGCGGCAACTACAGCCACCTTCGAGCCTCTGTGCGCCACCTTGTACTGCGGCTCGCAGGCGTACTCGGCATCAACCTGCTCAGTAGTGTGCACCACTTCGCCCGTCGGAACACGCAGCGCAACGGGCGTCTTCTCCTGCTTTATAGCCCAACGGAGCATGGCGAAATACTCCTCACAGGTAGTGGGCGCAAGATAGACAAGACCGGGGATGCTGCAGAGCATCGGTATGTCGAACAGGCAGATGTGCGTGATGTCGTTCATGGAGCGCACGCCGCCGCCCACAACGTTGATGACATCCGGATTGGCATTAATGCAGAGGTCCTGCGCTATCTGGTCGTACGTGCGCTGGATGAAGGTGCTGTAGACGGTCCACACGGGATGCAGTCCGCCCTTCGCCATGCCCGATATCATTGCTACAGCCTGCTCCTCGGCTATGCCCATGTCTATGTGCTGCGAACCAGCCTCCTTGCGCTTTGCGGCTGTGAATCCGCCGGCTGTGGGTGTGCCTGCCGTGACGGCGATGAGCGTCGGGTCGTGCTTCATCTCGCGCAGCATCCAGTCGCTGAACAGCACGGCGTAGTCTTCCGCAGGCTCTACATGCGGCATGGTGCCGTCGGCATTGCGCACGGGGCGCGAGCCGTCGTCGAGGTTGAAGGGCAGTCCCCAGTGCCAAGCCTCCTTGTTCTGCACAGCGGGCGCGTAGCCGTGACCTTTCTCCGTGTGTATGTGCACGACGGTGGGTCGGTCGGTGTCCTTCACGCTGCGGAACACGTCGATGAGCTTCGCTATGTCGTTGCCCTCCTCAAGATACGTGTACTCGAAGCCCCACGCCTTGAACCAGTTGTGCTCGCATGTGCCGTTGCTCTCGCGCAGCGCACGCAGATTCTTGTATATTCCGCCGTGGTTCTCGGCGATAGACATCTCGTTGTCGTTCACCACGATGATGATGCCCGTGCCAAGCTCCGAAGCCTCGTCGAGTCCCTCGAAAGCCTCGCCGCCCGACAGTGAGCCATCGCCTATCACGGCAATGATGTTCTCCCTTGTGCCCTTCACGTCGCGGGCCTTCTGCAAGCCCGTGGCAAGACTGATTGAGGTGGAAGTGTGGCCCACCTCAAAATTGTCGTACTCAGGACACTCCGCAGGCGACGAATATCCAGATATTGCATTCATATCGTCTACGTTGCCCAGAAATCCCGCCGCACGTCCGGTCAATACCTTGTGCGGATAGCACTGGTGGCTGACGTCGAAAACAAACTTGTCCTCGGGAGCGTTGAACACATAATGCAGGGCCACCGTAGCCTCTACGAAGCCAAGGTTTGGTCCCACGTGTCCGCCATGCTTGCTCACACGGTTGAGTACGGCACGGCGTGTCTCGTCGGCCACTACGTTAAGGGCTTTGATGTCCAGCTTCTTCAAGTCGGCAGGACTCTGTATCTTCTCTATATACATCGTTTATTGGATTATTTATTTGTTCGTTACTGTTTTACGCTGCAAAGTTAAGCATTTTAGCAAAAAATAGCTATACCTCAAATTCAGAAATTATTACCATATCACCGTAGAAAGTTGAAATAAAAAAAAGTTTGCCCCTTTTCACAAAGAGACAAACCTTTTGGAGAATTTTACTTCTCTGTTTTTATATATGTATTCCAATAAAATATTTTATTACTTAAACCTCAGCAGAGAAGCCTTGCTATTATAATTCTCCTGTAACGTCATTTGGTTCTTAGCGAAGTCGAACTCCAACTTCACGCTGCTCATCCAGTCTACATAATGTATCTTTACGTTCAGCTTGCCGTCACTGGTCCAACCATAGCTGGCACTTGCCTTGAACGGAGATGTGAAGCCAGAGAAAGCGCCCTTGGTGTCGCCACGCGCATTTGATGGGAACTTTGTAGCCACATCAGACAATGTCCATTTGCGATAGCCACACTCAATCTCATTTGTACCACACTCCTCGGTGTCGATGACAAGCTTAATGTTCTTGCCGTCCTTCACGATACGAACGCTCTTCCATCCATTGGCATTCTTGTCGAGAGTGAATGTCTTATTGAAAACAGCCTTGCTGGTGGCAGCCGACTTGCCTTCGGCATAAGGCAGCACGTATGAGGCTGATTTCTTCTGCAAGCGCTTGAAGTCGGCAGCCGACTTTGTCAATGCCCCACTCTTGATTGCGCTGAGCACATTCTTGAACAGCATATGCTGCTCTCTTTGTCCTGCGTCGCCTTTTGTTATCACCTGTGTAACCACAGCCACCATGTCCTCATTGGGCATTACGATGACATACTGACCATAAGCACCGTCGGCACGGGCGGTGTTGGGATTGTCGCACTTCCACATCTGGTAGCAGTAGCTGTCGCCTCCTGTCTCGCTCACGTGTGGCTTCATCATTTCTTCAACCCACGACGCGGGTATAATCTCCTTGCCCTGCCAAGAACCCTTGTTTAAGAGCAGTTGTCCGAATTTAGCCAACGATTCTGACTGCAGATACAATCCCCATCCGCCACAGTTGATGCCTTCGGGACTTGTCTCCCAGTTGGCCTCGGTGATGTGGAGTGGCTCGAACATACGCTGCTTCAAATAGTCGAACACATTCTGTCCTGTCACCTTCTGTATGATGGCAGCGAGCAGATAGGTATCCATAGAGTCATACTTGAACTTAGTTCCAGGCTCAGCCACCACGTCAATGGCGAGATATTTCTTCACCCACTCTGTCTCATTGTTGCGCACATCGTCAGTCTGATTGAATCCTGAGTTCATGGTGAGCAAGTCGCGTATGGTGATGGCAGCCAGTCGTGACGACACCTTTTCAGGCAAGAGGTCGGGGAAGAAAGTGGCAAGACGGTCGTTAATGCGCAGCAGGTTCTCCTTTATGGCGATGCCGATGGCAGCACACGTGAATGTCTTGCTTGCCGAGAACAGGGTATGACCATATTCTGCCTTGAAGGGAGATGGATGAATCTCGCCGATAACCTTGCCGTGGCGCATAAGCAGCACGCTGTGTATCTCTGTGTCCTTAAGACTCATTACCGAGTCGAAATAGTTGGCTATAACTTTTGAGCTGATGCCCACCGATTCCGGTGTGACGCGGGGCAGCTCGTTGATCTGTGCTGTTGCAGACTGTGTAGCGCATGCAAGAGCCACGGCTGGCAGCATTGCCTTAATGCTTGATGTGAACTGATTTGAGATTTTCATAATTTTATATGTTATTTGTTTAAAGTGTTTTCTTTAGAATTTTATATTGGCTGAGAAGCTCACCTGGAACGGCAGGATGTATTCGCCTGCAAGCACGGTTCCGTCGAGGCCTGTGGCATCCTCGCGTGTGTCGGCGCTCGGGATGGTGCCTTGCGCTCCGCTCTGTCCGAGGAAGTTGGTGACGTTGGCTGAGAGTGTGAGGTTCTTGTTGCAGTTGTAGCTCATGCCGCCGAATGTCTCCCAGCGTCCCTTAAAGAACACCGAATTACCCACATTCACATACTGCTTGCCATAATATCTGAAATTAGCCCATATCGCAAACGGACCTACAGAATAACGCGGATCAAGCTCCATCAGGAACTTTGAGATTTTGGTAACGGTCATCGACTTGAAGTTATATTCCTTCCACGATGTGCTGAACGAATAGCCGCTATACTTAGGAGCTTGCAATGTGACACGAGCGTGGAGCTGGAATCCCTTGAAGAGATTGAGCATGGCATCAGTGGTCCATCCGAAGGTCTTGATAGTGAATGAGTTTGCCACCATCTCGGTCTGTGTGGGGTTGTCGGGGTTGGTGACATAGAGGTTGTTCACGTTATTGTTGCGCGTAGCATAGGTAAGAGCGCTCACGAGGTTCACCCAGCTGCTGTTGTAGAACACACCAGCCTGACCCACAAACGAGTCGCGGCTCTTGAACATAGGTGCTGTGCGTCCTGAATAAGCCTCCAGATGGCGGAACTGACGCAGGAAACTGCCCTCGGCTGTCAATCCGAAATTATCGGTGATGTTCCATTTTGGTGCTACGGCTAATGCGAAGTTCAGTCCGTTCTGCTTATGGTTTACCGGAGCTATGGTTTTGCCATCTTTGTCAGTGCCGCCAATCTGGAAGTAATGTTGTGTGCCGTCGGCTCCTGTCCATGTCGCACGTGGATTGGCAATGTCGTCCACGTCCACCGACGACCATTCGAGGCGTGCTCCATAGCTGAGGCGGAACGCATGAGTGGGTTCCCACTTGTCAAACACGTATGCAGCCAGCTTATTTTCGAAACCCTTGTCATACTCAGAGCCATTGTTGAAGTTTGAGTAAGGCGATGTGGCACCGTTGATGAGCAACTTTCTGGGATTGGCAGCCACCTCATGGTAGTAAGCTGTAGTAGAACGTGCATATCTCACATTGGTGAACAGCTCGTCTACACCAACAGTCCAGCTGTGGTCGGCCTTCTTGCCTACAAGCTGGGCGTTGAAGAATCCGTCGGTGACACAGATATGATTGAGCTGAGATGTGCGTCCCTGGATGAGTCCAGTGTAAGTGTCGCCGGTATCGGCATACTTAGCTGTGACGCCATCCTCGGTATTGAGCACACTTGTTGCCACCTGGTCGCCAGTCCAGCCAGAGCTATTGGTCATGCGTCCGCGCAGATTGAGTGTCCAGTCGTTCTGAAGCGGCTTGCTGAAGTAGACGCTGCCCTCGTGGGTCTTGACGTGTATGCCGTCAAAGAGACCTGTCTGCTTACGCTCTCCGCTTTCCATGTCGATGTATTCCATCATACCGTCAACGGGCAGATAAGAGTCGCGTCCGATGCGGAATCCATTCACCTTGCTCACACTACCGTCACTGTTCCAACGGAATGGCGCGTATTTGGCAAGACTCGTCAGGTTGTGCACATCATTGAATTTATACATGAACGTGAGTGACGAACCGTCGTTCCAGCGTTTTGTCAGTCCGGCTGTGTAGAACTGGCTGCGGTCGACAAACTGAGCGAACTTCAAATTGAAGCATCCCGGGTCGAAATTGTTGTAGGCACTTGCCGTGAAGCTCCAACCCTTACCCAATGGTCCCGAGAGATTCAGGTCGACGTTCTGCGAGCCAAAAGTGTTGACGCTATACTTCATCTTGCCCTTAAACTTATTGCCACCAAGCTCAGCCCATGAGTCGACACCATAGCCAATCTCTCCCTCAATGATGGCAACGTGCGGCATATCCAGCATTCCTTGGCTGGCAAGAAGCTGCTCAGAACGCCAGTGGTTGCTTGTGGTGTTGGGCCAATAATAGAATACAGACGGCAGACCATTGAACATCACGGCTGTGTAGTTCATCGGCAAACCTATTTCCACCTGACGCGGCTCTGTAGTGCTCTTTGCATTGAGCATGATGCCACGGTCAGACCCCTTCTCTTCCACAGAGTCTTTACGCTGTTCTATAGGCGCATTATTATTTAACTGTGTGTAATTGTTGGCTTCGTTGACGTTTGTACCGTCATGTGCCATGTTGTTAGCCAAGCCGGCGTTTGGCATTAATGTTAATGCCGTTGCAGCCACAAGGCTTGAAGACAATAAATGTTTACTTATCATGTTTTAGGTTTTATGAAATTATTAACTTCAAGTGCTTAAAACTTTTCGGTTGCAAAATTAGACATAAAACCCTATGAAAGAAACAAATACACCTTCCATGCGAAAGTGTATATATATAAACGGTTGATATACAGACGATAAGCGTGGTATATACGAAATTACATACACTATGTTATACACTTGTACATAACGTGGCTTGAGTGTGTAACTATATTAAAAATGTTGCGTTGGTGTCAAAATAATGCAAGCCAACGCAACATTTGCCCGTTTTTTTAGTCACGCTTCAGATAATGGATATCCTTCAGATGCTGATAAAACTCCTCATTGGTATAGTCGGTGGAGTTGAACACCACTGTCTTGTAGTGCTTGATGGTATTGAGCGAATAGTTGAGGCTCGACATAAGCTCATTGTTGCTGCTTATGCCAAGACGTATGAGCGCGAATACCCTCATTTCAGGAGTAAGATGGTTGGCTTCGATGTTGGCAGGACGCGAGTCGGCCCTCAGCAATCCATAGAACTGTTCGACAAACTGCGGGAATATGCTAAGAATGATACGGTCAATCATTTCATACTCCTTCTTGCCGCTGTTCTGACGTTTCAGGATCATGTCCTTAGCATCCTGATAGTCGCCGACAGTCAGTCGTCGGCTCACATTCTTGAAGAATTCTGCATCGCGCTGGCGTCGTGCCGCCGCATCGGAGATGACGTTACCAAACACGGCAATCTTGATATCGTTGGCTTCATTTAGCTGTGCGTTGATGTGGGCTATGGTATGGTTGCGCTGATGCAGGCTGTTGTTCTTTCGTCTTATCACCACAAAACATACACACAACGCTATTACTGCCACTGCGAGCACAAAGGCAATGGCTATTAGCACGTCATGCTGACGCTTGATAGTCTGGTACATATTGTCGTGGATGGTGGGATAAAACTGCGACACCTCATACACACGGTACATACTGCCATACTGCTTGGCATTGTGCATAGCAATGACGCTGTATCTGTAAGCCTCCTCATTGTGCCCGATGACAGACATCAGTTCTGCAAGCTTGCGCATCACGGGATATTCTATAGAGCCAAGCCTTATCTGCTCTTCGGCCGACAAAGCCATATAGCGTGCGGCATCGGCAAGATTGCCGGCTCCCATGAGCGTGAAGCCAGCATTGCCAAGTTGGTAAGCATACTCCTCTGAGCCCTTCTTGCATTGTGGCACCAGCTGCAAGGCATAGCGCGATGCCTCCTGATATCGGCATAGATGAAAGTTATATTCCATGAGCATGCGTGTAAGCTGGTAGGTGCTGTCAGGGAATTCCTGCTTCACCTTATTATATATGCTCATCATCTTTACAGAGTGGATTCCATCGGGACGTCTGCCGTATGGTGACACAAAGCCGTTCTCAAACTCGATGTCAAACATCAGCTCATAGTATCTCAACAGCGCCTCGCCTTGCAACAATGCTCCGTTTATAGTGCCGATGGCTTTGTCGGCTTCACGAAAAAATCCGCCTTTTACGAGAAGTGCCACTTCGGCAAGCGTCGCCTCCACAGCGATGGAAACATCACCAGCTTTGTGTGCCTCAGCCTTTGCATCCATAGCGTAAGCCAATGATTTATGGAAGTTTACAAGCGCATACTCGTGTTGCAGGTTCATCAAGGCATTGAAGCGCTCACGATGACCTTTGGCTTGTTTCAGCCTCTCTATGCCGCTGTTTATGCGGTTTTGTTTCACAGCGTTGTATTTCGCTGTGTCGGCAATGATAGCGTTGAGTTTGTCAAGACACATTTTTGTGCTGCTCCATATCTCGTTTTTTTCCTTCGAACGAGTAAATGTTTGCGACAGTCCCTTATAGTCCATACCTTTACCGTTTGTTTGAGCAGATATAGACAGCGAAAAACACAACATAATGCAGAGCCTTTGGGCATACACGCCCGGCATCCATGCCGGGGCTGAGTGTGGGGCTACCGCCCCTAGTCCATGTCGGGGGCTATGCCCCTGCGACCCCATTTTCGATAAACAAGAGGTTTATCGACAGACGAAAACCGCCGTGCGAAACACGAAAGTGAAGATAACTGCGCTGTTATGGCTGCAAACGAAATCAAGGATTATCTTGAGAACGGCAACATTGTAAACAGCGTAAACCTCCCCAACGTTTCAATGGCTATGGCGGGTGACGCTAAGATTTGCGTTATCCACAAGAATGTTGAAGGCCTTATCGCAAAGATTACGACCTGCATCACTGAGGCAGGTATGAACATTGAGAACATGGAGAGCAAGTCAAAGAAGGACTATGCTTATACGGTTCTTGACGTTAAGCTATGCCCCTGCGACC
>OQWE01000292.1_pt1 | contig 17488 bp, 23 predicted proteins | sample 1691591 | NCBI WGS metagenome assembly OQWE01 (sample SAMN03418265, study PRJEB22391) | human gut metagenome | biome: human-gut; feature: organic feature; material: feces | host: Homo sapiens | place: Tanzania | collected 2013-01
CATATGGGGGATTTCCCGAGTGGCCAAAGGGGACAGACTGTAAATCTGCTGGCAATGCCTTCGGTGGTTCGAATCCACCATCCCCCACCAAAAAACCTTCGCGCGAAAGCGTGGAGGTTTTTTACTTATTACCTTTTACTTTTTCACTATTGCCTTGTCGGCGCGAAGATTTTTTGGTAAAGTAAAAAGTAATAGGTAATAGTGAATAAGTGCGGTATATTTCAATTCTCCGAATTGAAATAATGATTTGAAAGACGGTGAGCGATCAAATGAGCGACAGTCCTCTTATTTCAAAGTCGAAAAGCTTTGCTTTGGAAATTATAAAGGTCTGCAACGAAATGAAGGCTGCAAAGCGAGAGTCGGTATTGACAAATCAGCTGATTCGTTCCGGAACCAGCATCGGTGCCAACATTCGCGAAGCGTTCTATGCTCACGGTAAAGCCGACTTTATAGCCAAGCTTCAGATCGCCCTCAAGGAATGCTCCGAAAGCGAATACTGGCTTGAGCTGCTGATCGAAAGCGGCTACTGTGATGACAAGGCAGTTTTATATCACTGCACCGAGCTCAAAAGGCTGCTTATTGCCTCGCTGAATACAGCAAAATCAAAGCTCTGAGCCGTTCTGTCTTGCCTATCCCGCCGTTTGGTGCTAAACTGCATAAAAACAAAACCATCCGAGGTGCATAGCATGAACAACTCTCTTGACAGATTTCTCATAGCCCAGGAGCACTCCTATGACACCGCGCTGCGCGAGATACGCGCAGGGCGCAAGCGCAGTCACTGGATGTGGTACATCTTCCCCCAGATAGCCGGGCTCGGCATGAGCTATACCGCTCAGCTCTACTCAATCGCCGACATCGACGAGGCGCGGCGATACATCGGTCATCCCGTGCTCGGAGAGCGTCTTATTGAGATCTCCCGCGCACTTTTGACGTTGGAAAGCTCCGACGCAGGCGCCGTCATGGGCTACCCCGACGATCTCAAGCTGCGCTCGTGCATGACGCTGTTCGCACAGGTATCCGACGATCCCGTATTCAAGGCCGTTCTGGATAAGTTCTACGGCGGCAGAGCCGACACGCGCACGCTCGAGCTTCTCGGCCTGAGCTGACGGGCACAGATCTGCTTACCGGCGTCCGTTAAGGGTGCCGGTAATTTATTATCCGGCTGCCTATGAGCCTTGCTCGGTCATATCGGTCAAGCTCCGAAAACAGCGCGTCAAAGCAGTCGGCGCATACATACTCCCCCTCCCAGGAAAACAGCTCCTCGTCATCCTCGAATTGCAGACGGCATTGCCCGCAACACGCAGCGCATCTTTGTTTTTTATTCAAGCGCATCTCTCCCGAAAAGATATTTTATGCAATTGCATTGTCTGTTTGAGATAGTACACGCTTTTGCATAAGTTGTCAAGCCCCTTTTCATGAGTTTTTTTAAGAACGCAGCGCACTCTGTGTTAAGATAGTGTCAATACTGTCGCTGTTCATGCGCAATTAGGGGATGCACAGAGGTCAATTACTCTAAAACCGCGTCTTTTTTGGTGCAATGTGACTGTTTTTTATGCTCCATTTTTATAACATCTCACAATTGTATATTCAGGCCGCAAGGAATAAAATTTGAAAAGTAGGGAATGTGTTTCCCATAAATGATCAGTTTTCAATTTTTTCAATAGGAGAGAAAAAAGCAATGATTACAAATGAGTATCTTAAGAGAGTCTATGACTCCGTCGAAAAGCGCGATCCCGACCAGCCCGAGTTCCTTCAGGCAGTCCGCGAAGTATTTGAGAGCCTGCAGCTCGTCGTTGACAAGCACCCCGAGTGGGAAAAGGCCGGCCTCATCGAGCGTTTCGTAGAGCCCGAGCGCATGATCATGTTCCGCGTTCCCTGGGTCGATGACAACGGCGTTACCCATGTAAACCGCGGCTACCGCGTACAGTTCAACTCCGCCATCGGACCTTACAAGGGCGGCCTTCGCTTCCATCCCTCCGTCAACCTCTCCGTTATAAAGTTCCTCGGCTTCGAGCAGATCCTCAAGAACTCCCTGACCACTCTGCCCATGGGCGGCGGCAAGGGCGGCTCCGACTTCGACCCGAAGGGCAAGTCCGACGCAGAGGTCATGCGTTTCTGCCAGAGCTTTATGACCGAGCTTTACCGTCACATCGGCCAGTTCACCGATACTCCCGCAGGCGATATCGGCGTCGGCGCACGCGAGGTCGGCTATATGTACGGCCAGTACAAGAAGATCGTCGACCGCTTTGAGGGCGGCGTCATCACCGGTAAGGGCCTGACCTACGGCGGCTCCCTGGCACGTACTCAGGCTACAGGCTTCGGTATCTGCTACTTCTCCGACGAGGTTCTCAAGTACAACGGCAAGTCCTTTGAGGGTCAGAACGTTATCGTTTCCGGCTCCGGCAACGTTGCTCAGTACTGTGCACAGAAGTGCACCGAGCTCGGCGGCAAGGTAATCGCAATGAGCGACTCCAAGGGCTACATCTACGATCCCAACGGTGTCAACCTGGACGTTCTGTTTGACATCAAGCAGAAGCGCCGCGCACGCATCAGCGTCTACGCCGACGAGGTTGCAGGCTCCGAGTACGTCGAGGGCTGCGCGAACATCTGGAACGTAAAGTGCGACATCGCAATGCCCTGCGCATCTCAGAACGAGATGGACGAAGCAGGCGCGAAGGCTCTTATCGCAAACGGCGCATTCGCAGTGTTTGAGGGCGCTAACATGCCTCTGACCCCCGAAGCAATCGCAGCTGTTCAGGCTGCCGGCCTGCTCTACACTCCGGGCAAGGCGTCCAATGCCGGCGGCGTTGCGACCTCCGGTCTCGAGATGAGCCAGAACTCCATGCGTATGAGCTGGAGCTTTGAAGAGGTTGACGCAAAGCTCAAGGGCATCATGCAGAGCATATTCCAGGAGTGCCTGAAGGCTTCCATTGAGTGCGGTCACCCCGGCGATATGATGCTCGGCGCAAACGTTGCCGGCTTCCTGAAGGTCGCCGACGCAATGATGGCTCAGGGCATTGTCTGATCCATATAAGCTGACTTAGCAAAACGAGAGTACCGATCGGTACTCTCGTTTTTTCATATTGCCCTGCCGTTTACGGAGACCGTGCCCTCGATGACGATCTCGCCGCTGTTTTTGATGCAGATACGCGCGCTCGCGGTCTCAAGGTTTATATCCCCCTCGGCGCTGACGCTTATATCGGGAAGCGTAAGCGACTGCTCGCTCTTTCTTCTGATCTCGGAAAGCCACATGCTCACACCTCCAATGTAACGATAGTTCCGGCGCTCAAGGAGTCGGCCCAGCAGTGCGACGACACAACGGTGAACACTCCGCTCAGGCCGAGCTTGGCGGCGCTGAGGCTCACCCTGTCACCGGGGAAGCAGGCAAACTGCTTTGTAAGCGTCAGCTTTACGCATTTCTTTCCGCGCTGCGATTCGGCGATCTGATACGCCGCCGTGTACCTCACCGCATCCGCTCCGGTGGTTTTGGGAACGGTCATCTCGCGGTGGCACTTGCCGCCCCGGGCGATAAACGCGGCGTTTGAGCTCGTGTAGCTTGCTCCGGTCACTCGGTTTCGGACGCTTATGTCCGATATTATGCCGTAGCGCTCATCGCACATGGCTATGCTTGAAGCGTCCTTTGAAGCATCGACGCTTATCGTGTTGCCGGAACGCCCGCTTAATATAAGCGTTCCGTCCCTTGAAAAAAACGGAGTTGTTTCCCATGCGTAGCGGCAGAAGCGCTTTAAGGCGCTCCACGCGCTCTCGCCGGTGCGGACGGAAAAGCCGTTGAGCGTGACGCCGGAGCCTGTGACAACGCCGCTTATGCCATAGGGCGATACAAAGCCGCTCACGGCCCCGGCGCTGCTGAGCGCTGCATATTCCTGCGCCGGAAGCTCGTTATCCAGAAGCAGTGCCGCCTTCGAGCGCCCCGAGAGCGTCACGACCGAGCCTTTTTCGTCTATGCTGATGCTGTATTCGTCCACAACGCCGCTGAAAACGACCGCACTGTTGTGCGTCGCACGGAAGGCGCACGCTGTCTGAAGCTTTGGAAGCTGGGCGCTGTAATATATAAAGCTCACCTCGAACCAGTCGCAGGGCTCGCCCATGCCGTGGCACACATCCCATGACAAAAATTCGGGCAGAGGCGTTGACACGCCGTCCTTATCCATGATATATCCCTTCATCGCGTCACCTTATCCTTATGAGCCTGCCGTAGGATATGACGGCGTCGGGATTTGTTATCTCGGGATTGAGCTCCATAAGCACCGTCAGCGCGACGCCCTTGAGCTGCGATATCCCGCGCAGGGTATCGTTCTCGCCCGCGCTGTAATATCGAACGCGGCTTATATCGGAGACGGGATTGCCGTAATCCGTGTCGTCTATGGCCTCGGATGAGTCCTCAAACGCAGAGCCGATATATTCCCAAAACTCAAAGCTGTAGCTTATATAGTCCTCCTTCGGCTCCTGCTTAAGGCTGAGCGAGGCAAAATATGCGCGCATCGTCGGCCAGACGGGATGCACGAGCTTGCCGCCCTTATTCTCCTCGAAAAGTGCAGCGAGCCTGCGGAAGCTTTCATACGCCTGAGGGCCGACGAACTCGCCCTCGCCGCGTATTATTTTGTTTTGCAGCCCCAGGTTCTGCACGACGTAGCCGGAAAACGGCAGCTTATAGCTGTGCAGCGTGCGGCGGTATTTGACCTCAAACACCCTGGGGTTATTCGGCCACACAAAATTTCTGTATTGCATCGGTGCAAGCATGCTTATCCCTCCTAATACAGCTCAAAGCCGTTATCGTATCTGCGTGCGTCGCGGCGGAAATATTCAGACAGAAACGACATATCGCGCCGCCGCACGACGAACAGCTGCTGCTCATCGAAATTAACTCCGTTTTCATCCGGCGTGTACGCACGGACACCCGCCATTTCGCTCTCATTGTTCATTGCCGGACACCTCCTGACGATCCAGAGCGCGGATCGTTATTTTTTCTCTCTCGGAGCCGTCGGGCTTTCTGATCTTCTTAAGCTGCGTGCAGCGGCAGCCGCTGTATATCCTGCCGCCTATCTGAAGCTCGAACTGTCCGATATTTTCAAATCTCACGCCGTCACCGACGGATACCTCGCGTTCGAGGACGACGCCGTAGCTCCGGTCAAAGGTGAGGATTGCGCTCGGGCATGAATCGCCGAAGCCGAGCACCGGGTACTCGGAATAGTCCTCATATTCCTCGGCAAGCGTCACCGCGCCGAGGGGAACACCGTCAACACCGACCTTCGCAGAGTTAGCGGAATATGCCTTTATCATGCTCATGCATCCTCCCCTATGCTGTATTCCGAAAGAGAGCTGCCGAGCTTTTCGCGCACGAGATAAACGAATGCTTTTGCCGGGCATCGCAAGAGCAGCATGCGGCTTTCGGTGTCATACTTTATCTCTCCGAAGCTAAACTCCGTAACCGACACTCCGTCGGCGCCGTACAGCGCGCAGCGGACAAGATCGGCAAAGCTCAAGCACTTCTCCTCCTCCGCCGCAGGGCTGTAAACATCCAGCGCAAGGCTGAGCTCCGCTTTCTCGCCGTACATTTCCCTGACCTGTCCGGCCTCGGTGCAGATGCCTATGTAATTGCCGAGCCCGGACGAGCTGAGCTTTGCCGACTTCAGGCCCACGCACACAAAGGGTGCGGAGGTATCGAGTTCATCTGCCGTGAAGGCCGTGACTGCTTTTATCCCTGCGCTGCTGAGCGCCTCGGCTATCCCGGCCGCTATCGTCTCAAGCATTCGCCGATCCTCCCTTTAGCTTTAGGATGCACTCATTGTGCGAAAATGCGCCGAATATGCGCACAGGCTCGACGCGCAGGACGATATAGCTTCTCCCGCCGGCGGTTACGCAGTCGCCCTCGGCTATACCCTCAGCGTCGGTGATGAGCCGGTATTTTGAATTGTTCGTCACGCCCGGCGCAAGATGCGTTTTGTGTATCTGCGCATCGTCCGGATCAAGACAGGCTATAAAGCCCCTGCCCTCATTTGAGCCTATGGTGACAGCCTGTCCGTAATTGTGAAGCAGCCTGTTCGTTACGGTCATCCCTGCACCCCCACAAACTCGAAGCCGCCCGTGTCGAGATACGCGCCCAGCATCGTCTCGGCGCTCTTCCTGAGCGCCGCAGCGGACGCTCCGCCAAGCTGCACCGAGAGTCTGCCGGCCGTAAAGCCGCTGACGCCGCCCGAGTGCGCAGAGCCGAGCTCCATGTACATGGATATTGCCAGCATACCGGCCGCCGTTGTGAAAAGCTCGGTCATATCGTCGCTTGAAACGCCGCGCCTGAGCCTTCCCTCAAGCTCCGCGGCAGCGGCGGTGCAGACCGTGCGCAGCATTTGAGCGTCCTCGTCCGGCACGTTCGAGCCGAGCATGCTCAGCGCCTTCATTTCTATATCCATATCCGTATATGACATTGAATACCTCCTGAAAATGAAGACGGAGCTAAGCTCCGTCTCCTTATTTTTATCACACGTTCAGCACCTTGGAAGCCTCGGTGTAGAGCTTTGCAAAGCCCGAGATGCTGGTTATGGCCGCACGCTCGAGCTGACGGTCTATGAGCCTGTCGTACTCGACGTTAACGTCGCCGGCGGTGACCATCTCAAGAGCGTAGCCCTTGTCAAGTCCGATGACGCTGCCCGCGGGCATGGCGGAGCAGCGGATGAGCTTTGCGCCCAGAGGATTGCCGGGCTCGCCGGTGCCCTGGAAGTTCAGACCCGACAGAGGATTCTGGAATTCGGAGCACTTGAGGATCTTCATCATCACGTCGGGAGCCGCGAGAAGGGTGTTCATGGTGTAGGGATCAAAGGTATTCCAGAAGTTGAGCAGCTCGCCGTAGCTGAGAGCGCCGGCAGTACCGCCGATAGTGGAGTCGCCGACGGCGTAGGTCGCCGCGCTGTTGGAGTTGCCGTCGCCGTTTTTTATAACGTCAATGGCATCCTCAAGGTGCATGCGCATGATCTGATTGCCGATCTGACGTAGCATGACGGAAAACAGGTCAAGACGCTGGAAGCGTATAGCCTCATAGGAGGCAACGAGCATTCTTCCGCGCTTTTTGAGATTGACGAGGTGGTCGGAGGCTCTGACCTCCGTCTGCGGTATCGCGGCGCCCTCACCGACATAGCGCAGGCTCTTATCGTCCTCGGATGCCGCCGAGTAGATGGAGCGGTAGTCCATGCCGTCAAAGCGGGTGACGGTCGCGGTGATGGAGGGCAGTATATTCCCCTCCTCCATGCCCGCCTTTACGCTGCGCGAAACGTATTCGGGAAACAGCACGGCCGACTCGGAGGTGGAGAAGAATTTCTCGACAACATCGCTGCCCGCACCGCGCACCTTGATGTCGAATCTCTTGAGCTGGCGCTGGAACGCGTCGAGCCCCTCGTAGGGAGTGCCCTTGTAGTTTTCGTTGGGGTCGAGCGCCTCGAGCGTCTGTTCAAAGGTCTTGCCGCGCTCGGAATACATGCCCTTTTCAAGTCTGATCTCGTTAAAATTGTATGCCATGATCGTTTCCTCCTTACATGATAAAGCCGACGGTGCCAGCAGCGGTGTCCACCTTGATGACGAGGTACTCGGCGCCGCCGGTGGTGACGGCCTTGACCTTGCCGGCTGTAGACGCTGCAAGCTTTGCGTAGCCGACGGCGGGAGCATCATCGGTGTAGCCGAGCTCAACATAGCCCGCGGTCTTTACCTCGGCAAAGCTGTCGCCTGCCGCGATGCATACGCCCATAAAGCGGTCGCCTGCCGAGCAGCCCTTTACGGTGCTGTTCGCGCTCATTTTTACGAGAGCTCCCTTCGTTACGTCGCTTGCCTTGCTGAAGGAGAGCACCTGCTCTCCGATGCCTTCAAAACTAACTTTCATTTTTCTCCTCCTGATCTAAGATCAAATAATGTATTCTTCACCGGAAAATGCGGTGACCTCGCCTCTGCCCGGAAGCTGGGTCAGCGGCGGATAAAGCTTCTGTGATGCTTCCTCAAATGCGTCTTTGAGCTTTATAAGCTCGGGCTCCTCCATAAGCTGCACGCTTTTTTCGAGCGCCGGATGCATCTTCTCATCGCACACGAGACATAGCCTTAGCACCTCGCTTCTGAGCGAATCGAGATATCTTCTGCCCAGCTGCGCCGATTTTTCCAGCGCGTCGAACTCGGCCTTATAGCCGCGCCCGGCCTCGCTTTCGATAAAGCTCTTAATGACCCCCGCGCTTCTCTGCGCCGGAACGGCGACAAAGCTCCACTCGTAGGCGTCAACAGCGCCGGTGAGCACAGCGCAGCATCTCTCGCCGCCGTAGACCTTGCCCTTTTCATGGCTGCAAGCTCCCATTTCCGCGCCGCAGATGCTGCAAATGCTCTGCGCTACCGAGCAGCCGATGCTCGTTTCGCGCTTTATGCCGCCGTCTATCTGTGCGATGAGCTCGGCGTTTGCCTCGGTTCGAAGCATATACGCAAAGCCCTTGAGATAGGTGTACGGCTCGCCGCACGAGGTGGTTTTACCCTTTTCGGTGACAAGCTCCGTCCTGTAAATGCGCGCAACCTGGTTTTCACTGCGCCAGTCATGGTCGCAGATGCCCGTCGCGCCGACGAAAAGCTCGCTCAGCTCGCGTATCGTCGATACCGAAAAGCGCTCGAAGTCGCGGTCTACCTCGTTGTCGCACAGCAGCACCTGAAAGGTGTAGACCTCCCCGGCCGTAAGCTGTGCTTTCGCAAAGGCGTTTATCGCCTGCAGCTCCTGAGGCGTACACGCAGAGCCCGACGCCGAGCCGTCCTTAATGATCTTCATTCTTGCTTTTTCCTTCTTCCCAATAGATTTTGTCCCTCTGCGCAAGATACAGCGCAGCCCTGGCCTCCTCGACCTCATCCTGAAGATTGATCGTCTCCCATTCGATATCGAGCGTTGTCGCGTAGCCGTGCATATTCAGCCACATGCGGCAGATCTTCTCGATAACGGGCGTCACCGAGCGGCGGAGAGCATTCAGCTCGCTTGTCATGAGGTCTGCCTGCTGAGCGCTCATGCGCTCGGTCGTTGACCAGTTAAGGCCGAGCAGAAACGGCGGTATGCCGGTGCGTGCGATAAGCTGCTCGAGTATCTGCCGCACGGGCACCTCGCTGTCGAGTATCTGGTTGTCCGCGCCGATGACCTTTATGTCCACATCGCCGACAGCGACAAAGTCGCGCACGGAGCCAGATTTCCCGCTCTGCATGGCCTCTGACCACTGCGAGGCTATCTGCTGCGCCCTCTCCTGAGCCGAGAGCCTGTCGAGCGCGTCGCCCTGCGGCTTATAGACGACCGCAAAGCGCACGTTTCCTGCGCGCTCCCAGTTCTGGCCTATCGACTGATATATCTTCAGCAGTATGCCGCACAGAAACGGCATGCTCCTGAGCATCGAAACGCCGTAGGGCGAGTCGGCCTCGGGGTTAAAGGGCGTAAACAGCAGAAGATTCTGGTACCGGAACGGCACGATGCAGCCTGTGTCGGAAACGCCGCACAGCTCGAAGTCAAGCGGGGTTTTGCCCTCGCGTATCTGCACGTCGGCGACGTTTCCGCAGATGACGGCCGCAATATCGCGATTGCCGTTTACGACGATCTCGCCCACAGCTCTGCCGCATGTTATCATCGAGTCCAGATACGCCGACAGGAAGAACTCAAGCCCCGTCTGACCCCTGCCGGCAGGCACGGTGCGTATAAATTCATTCAGCTCCCTTTCCGCTTTTTTGTCCGCGCAGCGGGCCTCGAAGCCGCCGGTGAGCCTGACGATCTTGAGTATCGCCGCGTCCACCACCGGCACCGCCTCGCGGATCATGCGGTAAAGCCTTGTTTCGGCGCTGCCGAGAGGCACATAGCTGTCGATGAGCCTGAACGGATGAGTCTCCGTGCTGCGAAGCTGTACCCTCGGCGCCGCTGTTTTTTGTTTTGAAAACAGTTTCATATTCCTACCTTTCCACCCACGCAGCACCCAGCGGCTGCGTAGATTTTGAAATGCCTGCGGCAAAATACCGTATATCGTCCATCGCGTGGTCGTGCTGCTTTACCGGCGCTTCCCTGTCGGCTCTGTCATTCCAGCGGTACTGGTAGAACTCGCGCAGCGCGTCGTCGCAGCCGCGGCAGATCCGTATACGCCCGCTTTTGAGATACGAGGCCGTCAGACGAATGCCGCGCAGAACATCGTTCTCGGCCTTCTCGACCCGAAAGCCCGCACGGGAGAGAGCCTCGATAAAGCTCGCCGCCGAGGGATCGACTATAACACGCTGCACGGTAACGCCGCCGCACAGCCGAGTTAAGGCCGCGACGTACTCCTCGTCGGTTTTCTGCGTCCCCGTTTTTCGCCCGTCGTAGTAATACTCACGCAGACGGTACCAGCTCTCGCCGCTTTTGCCCCATAGGCCGAAGGAGCTCGGGTTTTTCGTGCCGTAGTCGCAGGATACGGCGTATTCGCTGCACTTATCCGGCGCGTCATACAGCATGTCCTCGTCAAAAAAGTCATACACTCTGCCCGACGGCAGCACCCATTGACCGAGGATAAAGCGCCTGTAGAAATCGCCGCTGTACATTCTCTTATAGCGGTCTATTATCTTCCTTGACAGCGACGGGTTATCCTCGAGCGTGAAGTGGATATACAGTGCCCTCCGCTCGTCGGCCTTCTGTATCCACTCGCGGTAAAACCAGTGCTGAGGGCTCTCGGGATTGCAGTTAAACCACAGCTTGCTGCCCGTGACCGAGCACCTCGCGCAGGCCTGCTCGACAAACATGACCTTTGATTTTTTCTCGACAACCGAGCGCGGCATCAGAACGACCTCGTCGAGCAGCGCGCCTGCCAGCGTCACGCCCTGAATGAGCGCGCTTGAGCTCTCATCCTTTCCGCCGAAGAGATAAAAGCGGTTTTCCCTCCCTCGATAGCCGATCTCGATGATGCCCTTGGACACGAGGTCGCGCACCGTAAAGCCGATATCGCGCAGCACCGGCAGCAGAGGCTCTATCATATTGCGCCTTATGCTGCTTTTTGCCTTGCCGCATATGCCGAAGCTTTGTCCGTTAAAGCGCCGCATCGCCCAGCAGACGAAGGATATGCCCATGCACAGGGTCTTGCCCGAGCGTACCGCGCCGTCGCAGATGACGGCGTCGAGCTCGCGGCAGGGGGACGCGTCGCTCCACCACGACAGGGCCTTGAGCTGGGTGCGCGAGAAAAAATCAAAGGTCATTTTCCCTCTCGGCCTCCAGCAGCCTTGCCGATTTGTCCAGCGCCGCGTAGAAGCCGTCGCCGGCAGCCGACTGCGCCGCGGCTGCGGCATTGAGCTCTATAAGCTCCCTTATGATCGCCAGCTTGTTTACAAACTTCAGCTCCACCTCCCCTTTCGGACCGCGTTTTATTTCGCTCAGCAGCGAAAGATCGAGCCCCTCAAGCTCGGACACATCCTCTGCGCTGAGATAAAGCAGCTTCACGGCGTCGTTCGGCGAGGACACCGCAAGCCTTTCGAGAAGCTTATCCGCAGCGGCGGATCTTTTCTTATTCATAAAATTCACCTCTCACCCATAGGCTGTTTTCGGGCAAAACTTGTACGTTTGCGTACAAGTAAAAAAATTTGCAGCCGAAAAAAATTTTTCGACTGCATGTTTTTTCTTCTATATTTAATTATTTGCTCAAATGTTGCCGCAGAGGTATATAAAAAATCCCGATGGAAAGCCATCGGGAGTCCCCGCCGTGCCGTTGGGGTTCGGTTATAACCTGCACAAGATAGCAGGTGGGTCGCCTAAGCTCTGTTTCTCTGCTTCCAACGTCCGGCCGGGGCCGGGAGGCCTGCAATCCGCAGATTCAAATCGGCATCCCTTATTAAAAATGTGGGTTTAACGAACCCGAGGTCAATATGACACCGCGAACACGGCAGGGATAGTTTCTTCATTTCATCATACTCCGCCTCGGCGGAACATATGAATGAGTTTTGCGTCTGAAGCATAAGGGGAGCATCCGAGCTCCGCCTCAGCCAAGATTTTTTGCTCTTTCTCTGCGTTATCGTCCTTGAAATACGTCAGTATTCCTGCGTCCTCTGCCTTGATAAAGGGCAAAAACTCAATGGCTGAGGTTTTCGATTTTTAAGCGAGAGATGTGCGTTGCAGGCAAGGCTTTGCGATTGAGGAAGGCTGACGCCTTGTGATTGAGCAAAACGAAGCCTGCGGCGCTCATATCCGCTTAAAAACGGGGTTCCGATGCTCCCCTTATGCTTTACTCGTCGCCCTCCTCGGCCTCAAAGATGGTCATGAACATATTGTGCACCTCTTCGAGCTTTGCGTCGTCGTCTATTGATTCAAACAGCTCGTCGCCGTTTTCATCCTCGGTGACGCTCAGCAGTATAAGGCCGTAATCGGGATCGTCCTCATCCATATCCGCCGGCAGGAACGCGGAAAACGTCTCGCCGTTATAGTCTATAGTGTCAAGCAGCTCAAGGTTGAACTCGTTGCCGTCGTCATCGATTATAGTGATAAAATCATTGCCGAAATCTTCGCTCATGGTGATTCCTCCTGTGTTGTTGTGCTCTCATTTTAACCCACACGGAGCAAGAAATCAATAGCTATGAGCTCAGATCTTCCAATAACGACAGCAGCTCCTCGCGTGTTGCGGCCTCGATGCCGCCTTTGAGCTTTTCGCGGTCGACCTTATTGAGCGTTTCGGTCGGGATATCCGTCACCGTCGCGGGCGTTTCCCCGTCGCCCTCGAAAACGGCAATATAGCCATGCCAGTCGCGCAGGCAGTAGGAGCTCTTATCTGCCGCAGCCAAGCTGACGTTCTGCCCCGGCGCATTATTTTCGCCCGTGCCGCTTATACTTTTTACTGCGGCGCTGCTCATTATAACGGCTGTAAGCGCCAAAACGCACAGCGTAAGCTTTTTAAATGTATTCTTCAAGCGTTTCACTCTCCTTTACCTTTATCATTTCCATATAGGATAAAAACAAATCAGGCTTACGCAAAACTTTACAAATTATCCACGCCTACTTGACATAACATGATATAATAATAATTCAGATAAAATTAGCTTATTATGCTTTCTACATATATTACGTTATTAATTCAGTTTTGACACATAACACTCGCAGGGAGGTGTTAACGAGAATGGATATTGCAAAGGAGCCCGGCACCGAAAAGCGCGGCGGCAAGGCCGGCCGTGTTTTAGGAGTGATCGGAACGATCCTGCTCATCGGTGTTGTCACGGCTCTTATTTTCGTGTGCATTTTCGCATTTTATGTGAAGACCTGCATCACTCCGAGCCTCGATATCGATCTGAACGATTTCACGCTCAACCAGTCCAGCATTATCTATTATAAAGACTCAAACGGAGATTATCAAAAGCTCACGACCGTCAAAAGCAGCGAAAACCGCATCTGGATCGACGGCGACCAGATCCCCCAGCATATGAAGGACGCTCTCGTCGCCATTGAGGACAAGCGCTTTTACACGCATAAGGGCGTCGACTGGTTCCGCACGGCGCACGCGGCGCTGAATATGTTCACCGGCGGCTCGACCTTCGGCGGCTCGACGATAACGCAGCAGCTTATAAAAAACCTGACTCAGCAGGATGATATAACCGTGCAGCGCAAGCTTCTGGAGATATTCCAGGCGCTTGACCTTGAGAAGAATTATGACAAGGACGAGATACTTGAGTATTACCTCAACGCCGTTTATTTCGGTGAGGGCTGCTACGGCGTTCAGACGGCGGCGCAGACCTATTTCGGCAAGGACGCCAAGGATCTTTCCGTTGCCGAGGCCGCATCCATCGTCGGAATAACGAACCTGCCGACGTACTACGACCCATTCTACAGCGTTGAGAACAACAAGGAGCGTCAGGAGAACGTCCTGCGCGAGATGTATAAGCAGGGCTACCTTAAAAAGGCCGAGTACGAGGAGGCCAAGAACGAGGAGCTCGATTTCGTGCGCGGCGAAAATTCGCCGAGCAGCTCCAACGTCTACTCATATTACGAAGAAGTCGTTCTGTCCGATGTCATCGGCGACCTCGCCAAGGCAAAGGGCATCAGCCGCAACGCGGCAAGCCAGCTCGTGCACAACGCCGGCTACGAGATCTATGCCTGCATAGATAAGGACATTCAGGCCAAGGTCGACGCGATATACACCGATCCCGAGAAGCTGCCCAAGACCTACGGCAGCACAAAATCGCAGCTTCAGAGCGCCATCGTCATCATCGATCAGGCCACCGGCGAGATCAAGGCTCTGCGCGGCGGCACGGGCGATAAGACCATAAACTACGGTCTGAACAGAGCAACGGGAACCACGCGCCCGCCCGGCTCGTCCATCAAGCCCATTGCGGTCTACGGACCGGCGGTCGAATACGGCCTTATAAGCCCCTCTACGCTGGTGCTCGATAAGGATGAAAAGCATGTCCAGCTCACTCACACCTCGTGGTACCCGAAAAACTCGCCGAACAGTTATGACGGCATAATCACCATAACCACCGCGCTTCAGAAATCGAAAAACACCGTCGCCGCGCAGATAGTCGATAAGCTGACCCCGTCGGCTTCGCTTGAATTTTTGCGCTCGCGCCTGGGCGTGACGAGCCTCATCGACTCGGACGCCGACTACGCGGGACATGACCTTCTGCCATATCTGCGTCGCGGGGTTGCCGGAGAAGGCCATGGTTTCGGGCGTGTCGTAGCCGGTCCAGACGGCGCAGGTGTAGTACGGTGTATATCCGCAGAACCAACGGTCGCGGTTGGCGGACGTTGTACCGGTCTTGCCGGCAACGGGCATGTTGCTCAGGCGCGATTCATGGCCCGTGCCGTAGGTCGCGGCATTGTTGAGCATATAGGTCATGGTGCGCGCCGTATTCTGCGAGAAGGCCTGGATCGTCTGCGGCTGATTATCAAGGAATTCAACATCTCCTACGGCGGCTCGGCAACAGGCATCTTCGGCACCCGCGAGGAGCTTGAGGAGCAGGCGCTGACCGAGGAGGAGAAAAAGCAGAAGGAAGAGGAAGAAAAGAAGAAGCAGGAGGAAGAGGAGAAAAAGAATAACGAGGATAACAACGGCGGCACCGTCGACGATATCTTCGCAAACTTCCGCGACCTCTTCTGATCACAGACAAGGAGGAATCACATTGGCAAACAAACCGCTTGAATACAAAGGTCATCCCCTGCAGCGTGCAGGAAATATAGTCTACTACGGCAGCATGACAGATAAATACGTCATCATGCTTCAGATAATGGACACGAAAAAGGTCAAGGATCTCGACGTTGCCACTAAGGTATCCGTCCAGCTCCAGCTCACCGATCCCTCCGTCAAATCCCGCGACCGCATCGTCAAAAAAAGCGAGAAGGACGGCTTCTGGGCGGCTATGGACGTGGCAAGCGTCTGGCTCGACAGAGCGCTGGCAGCAAAATAAGTGAGAATTTACCCGAATTTCAGGCAGACAGCTCAAGCTGTCTGCCTTTTTTTGCTTTGTTTCATTGTTATAAAATTGCCTAAGATAAGTGTAGAATTTACCGAAAGTTTATATTATAATATACGCTGTTATAATATTAGCCTGCCGTGCAGGTGAAAATTTGAAATCTGGGAGGAAAAAATGAAGAAAGTACAGTTTACGGAAACCGTGCTTCGTGATGCGAACCAGTCACTTATTGCCACAAGGCTTCCCTACGACAAGTTTGAGCCCATCCTTGAAAAGATGGACAAGGCCGGATTCTACTCCGTTGAATGCTGGGGCGGCGCTACCTTCGATGTCTGCCTGCGCTTTCTCAATGAGGACCCGTGGGAGCGGCTGCGCAAAATACGCGCGAAAATGCCCAACACCAAGCTCCAGATGCTTCTGCGCGGTCAGAACATTCTCGGCTACAAGCATTATCCCGACGATGTCGTCCGCCGCTTCGTGCGCGCATCGGTCAAAAACGGCATCGATATAATTCGTATATTCGACGCTCTCAACGATACCGACAACCTTAAGGTCGCCATTGAGGAGACCGTAAAGCAGGGCGCAATGGCCTCCGGCACGATCTCCTACACCACCAGTCCCGTACACACGATCGCAAAGTTCGTCGAGATGGTAAAAGAGCTCGAAAAAATGGGCGTAAGCTCCATCTGCATCAAGGATATGGCCGGCATCATGACCCCGCAGAGCGCATACGACCTCGTTTCCGGCATAAAGGACGCGGTCGATCTTCCCGTCGTCCTGCACACTCACTGCACCACGGGTCTTGCCTTCATGACCTACCTCAAGGGCATCGAGGCCGGCGCCGACGTTATCGACACCGCGATCTCCCCCTTCTCCGGCGGCACCTCTCAGCCTGCTACCGAGACGCTGTACTACGCTCTCAAGGAGCTCGGCTATGACGTCCGGCTCGATGAGAAGATACTCATAGAAATGGCAAATTACTTCAAGCCCATCCGCAACGATTACCTCGCCGACGGTACTCTCAACCCCATCTCCATGAGCACCGATACCCAGTGCCTGACCTATCAGATACCCGGCGGCATGCTCTCGAACCTGCTCAGCCAGCTTAAGATGATGAACGCGCTGGACAAGTTCGATGAGGCTCTTATCGAGACTCCGCGTGTGCGCAAGGACATGGGCTATCCTCCGCTCGTTACCCCGACCAGCCAGCTCGTCGGCTCGCAGGCGGTTCAGAACGTGCTCGCTGGCGAGCGCTATAAAAACGTCGGCGCCGAGATAAAGGCCTACTGCCGCGGCGAATACGGCAGAACGCCCGCTCCCATCGACGAGGCCGTCCGTGCAAAAATACTTGGCGGCGAAAAGCCCATCGAGGGCCGCTATGCCGACACCCTTCCGACCGACGCCTACGAGAAGGCCGCCGAACATCTCGGCGACACCGCAAGATGCGAGGAGGATGTTCTCAGCTACATTGCTTTCCCCCAGGTCGCGGAGAATTTCTTTGAAAAGCGCCGCGAGGCAGAGGAAAAGGTCGTTCGCTACACCATTACCGAAGCCTGAGGAGGTTTAGATTATGAATGATCTGATAAACATTTCCTTCGGCGATGCCGCGCTGACTGCGCTTCTGGGCTATCTTGTCGTTTTCTTCGGACTTGTTCTTCTTATGGTCGTCGTTATGATAATGGGCAAGATCATGGTTGCTCAGGCGAATAAGGCAAAGGCAGCCGCACCGGCCGCCGCTGCCGAGCCCGTCGCTCCCGCACCCGAGGCTCCGGCCGCTCCCGGCTCCGCGGGCGAGCTGAAGCTGTACGACACAGATCCCAAAGATGCGGCAATGATAATGGCCATCGTCGCCGATTCTCTCGGCAAGCCCATTAACGAGCTCCGCTTTATTTCCATCAAGGAGGTCAAGGAAGATGAAGTATAAGGTAACTTTAAATAACAGAACCTATGAGGTTGAGGTCGAGGAGGGCAAGGCGATGCTCATCGACGAGTACGAGGCCTACGCTCCCGCCGCTCCGGCGCCCGTGGCCGCAGCCGCTCCCGTTGCAGCCGCTCCCGTCCATCGCAAGCTTTTGGAGAG
>OQWE01000303.1_pt1 | contig 17187 bp, 14 predicted proteins | sample 1691591 | NCBI WGS metagenome assembly OQWE01 (sample SAMN03418265, study PRJEB22391) | human gut metagenome | biome: human-gut; feature: organic feature; material: feces | host: Homo sapiens | place: Tanzania | collected 2013-01
CATAATATAGGGATTGCATTAGATGAAATTTCCAACAAATATTCAGAATGTGCAAAATTGTATGGATTGCGCCATTTCTCTTTATGGAATTTTATTCATGCAAATATAAATATAAAATCAAAATCTTTTAGTCGCAATACATATAAAGATGTTGCTCATTCTTGTACCAATACATTAATTTTTGATGAAGATTCACATTTTATTAATGAAGCTGTTTTACATTATAAAAATAAGAATGAAGTACAAATTCTTAAATGTTTGTCTTTAAATGAAGGAGAAAAATCATTTAAAGATACGAAATTTTTCGAAGAAAACGAACTGACGAATAAAAACACAACTATTATTGTTGTTGCAGATGGTGATAGCGATTTGAATTTTGATTTTCCTGACCGCATATTAAACTTTTATATTTCAGATATTGTATATACTCCGTTTATCTCTGTTTCATTTTTGAAAATTTTTACTAAAAATATTACTAATACTATTCGAAAAAGTTTGATCAGTTGTAGGAATAAAATGCTGACAGAATTCATGGAAGCATCTATGAATTCTAATGCAGAAATGGATTTTTATGATAAAGCAACAGCGATCATAAAAGATGCGAATGAGGCAGAGGATGTTTTAATATATTTAAAAAACGAAGCGAAATTTGAACTTAAAAAACAAAATAATGATTCTACTCAAAATGTTGGTGGCTTGGCGATTCCTGACAAATACATTTCTGATCAACTTTTTATTCAATGGTTTACAGAAAATGTTAGAATGAAGGAAACTGTTTTTTATGTAAATAATAATAGCAAAGCAATTGTCAAATCTGCTGTTTATATGCAGAAGATAAATGGTAAGACAGGTAGAGGTTGTATTGTGGTTTTGATAAACAGACAACATGCGCCTAGTACTTCCTGTGTGTATTATAATAATATATTTGATAAAGATAATTATTATATAACAGCTCAAAGCGGTATTTTCTTAATGCAATATCAAACAATGCAAGATTCTATCAAAAGTAAAAATTACCTTTTACATAAATTAAGACATGAGATACCTAGTTGTACAGAATCCATAGATAAAGGATTAACAGATATAAAAAATGCTTTAGTTCCAGGAGATAAACATATGTTGAATATTGTTGGCAATTTAGCGTTAAACAATAGTCGTGTGTTATTATTAGCTAAATTCTTTTCAACCGTAGATTTTGATATACAACAATTTGCACAGCAAAAAATCAGAATAAACATTGTGTCATTTTTAAATTCATACATTGAAATTTTCCGAACAGAAGGACGTTTTAAAGGAGTTGATGTGTATTTTAATTTAAAAGCAGAACAAGATGTTTATGTAAATGCAAGTAATTATTTTCAGTTAGCTTTAGTTAATGTTATAACCAATGCTGTCAGATATGCAGCTTCAGGAACTTGTGTATATATTGATGTTTTTGAGCATCATATAGTAATTCGCGATTTGGGGATTGGTATTGAGGATAGTGAAAAAGATCTGATATTTACAGAAGGATACAGAGGAAATGAAGCTAAAAAAGTAAATGAAAAGGGAATGGGGTATGGATTATATTTAACGCGTAAGGTGTTGAGTGCCCATAATTTTGAAATAGGTGTTGAGTCCATTTTGCAATATAATAAAAACTATTTTGCAGAATCGGCAGTATTGATTTATTTAAATACTTTAAATGTAAATGATAGAAAAAAATTCATACTAAATGGAATAAGTGAATTAGACATTCATAATGCTATGAAATGTTTGGAGGAGGTTAAAAAAAGTCGAGACATTATAGAAATAGGTAAAGGTTATGCAAATTTGAAGCTAGACACTATAAAATACTGGATTTCATATCTGTCAGATAATAATGTTGTTTTTTATGATATGGACGAACAGTTATTTCAGAATAAACTATATGAAGTAGTATTCACCATAAATATTTAAAAATATGAGAAAGGTATTAATTATTGACGATAATCCTATTAATAATGCAAAATATATAGATGTGTTAAAAAGGGATTATGATGTATCTATTGCAATTTGGATGCGATCTGCGTTACGGTTGCTTAAAAACAGTAACTGGGATATCATAGTAATTGACGTGATGATGCCAACACAGATTCTAAGTTCCGACAATGAAATGAGAGCAGGCTTTGAATTCTATGATTCGGAAATAAAAAAACTTAATTTAAGTTCGAAAATCATTTTTTGGTCACGACTGACAGATTCTTGCTTTGACCAAAATAAATATCCAAAAAGCAATGGCTTTTATTTTGTTCACAAATCTGAAGATGCCAACCATTTAAAAATAGTTATAGATAAAATTTTTCAGCCATGAAATTTCTGATTGTTGACAAATTATCAAATGTCGCTCAGCATCATAGAAGATCTGTACTTTTATGGTTCTTTTACCATTTTATTACGGCTACTCTATGTGTTATAAATATTTTGTTTTTCATTTGTAATTGGGGAGATTTACATATAGACATAAATGACTCCACCAACATTCTGTTGACAATTATTGGTTTTTTGTTTGCTTTTGCAGGCATCAATATATATTCTATATTTAATACAAATATTGAATCAGAAAAACGGAAATTAATAGAATTGCAAGATGTGTATAATAGACAGACTATAAAGAATGTTCAACAAATGAAATTCTCTTCTTTACTCAATCAACAACAGCTATATGCACAACTAATCTTTTCTTCTAGTAAGATGAATATTCAAATTTTAGAATGGGCGAGTGTTTTGGTTACTACGCTCACTGAAATAGAGAAATATTTAGAATTATTAAAAAAACAAGAGTCGTGTGTAATCTATGAGCAATATAGGAACGATGTCCTTTCTTTATGTAGAGGTTTTAGTTACCAAGGGAGAATTTTTTTAGAAACAATAAGTTCTAAAGATTCTTTATATTTTGACAATATTTCCAAAGGTGATAAATCTATAGTAGTAGATACAATAACTAATTTGATATGTAAATTTAGCTCTTTGTTTCCAGAAGGAGAGGAAAAGATTGTAATAAACAGGAAAGAAACCAATATGTGTGCAAAAATAAAGACATTTTTTAATGGAATATGTAATGCATTTGTTAGAAAATGTTAGTGTCATGATTTTGGATACTAATGAAATAATATGGAAAATAAAAAGAAAACAATAAAGGCGGTGGCTCCTTTCGCTCACCCCAGCTTCTTGAACTTTAAGCAGGCGCCGTTTGCGGCTTGGGTAAGGAATGGGGGGCAAGTGGCGGAGGAGCATTATCCTCCTCGGTGGCTGCACGGAGCGGCGTACCGATGGGAGCTGCCTACGATATGGAAGAGTAGGAAGGAGGCGCGACTGAGGTTCGTTGAGCCGGTGTCGCTTTCGTTCGACTCGTTTCCCGACTATGCGAGGTACGAGGTTGTGCCGATGTTCTGGGACTGCTGGCCTCGCTATTTCGAGAAGACTTGCCGATGGCTGAGAAAGCACGGGGTGAGGACGGCGATATTTTCTTCGCGTCAGACCGCTGAGAAGATGCAGGAACGGTTCTCGGGCAAGCACGAAGGATGGCTGAAGATAGATGTAATCTGGTGTGCGGAGGCTGTAGACGAGTCGGTTTATCAGAAGGGCAAACTTCTGAAGGATAGAAAGGTCGACTTGCTGGAGTTCGGGCGGTCGAACGATAAGGTGGTCAGTTCGGCGAAACTGGCTGGTGTGAAGATTAATGGGGCGCCGCTGCAGCATGTCTGCACCAAGCAGAACGGCAAGTTTATCTTCACCAACGAACAACTTTACGAGGCGATGGGCGATGCGAAGGTAACAATCGCCTTGCCACGTAGCATGACACAGCCGGAGATTGCTGGCGACATCGAGACGCTGACGCAACGCTATTGGGAGTGTATGTTCTCACGGATGGTGATGGTGGGGCATGCACCGCAAGAACTCGTCGACTTTATCGGGTATAACCCAGTGGTAGAACTGCGAGACGACATCTCGGCAGAAGACCTGATTGCCGATGTTCTGGAACACATCGACGATTACCAACCGCTTGTAGACCGTAACAGAGCAACGGCGGAGCGGCTCGGTAGTTGGACGGTAAGAATGAAATGGTTGATGGAAGAGTTGAACAAACGCTATATGTAATATTAGTTTAGTGAAAAAATCTACCATATCTTCCAGCGAGCGCACAATGAGTTGTGTTACAACGAGATAGAGGCTGGTAGATAACTGGCAGAAAGTCGTTATCTACCAGCCTATCTACCAGCTACAGACACCGATATTCCAGTTGCAGGCATGCAACTATCAGCAGATATACAGTGCGCATATCGTTACTGCTATGCTAAACAGTTGTTACCACGATGCAAAACTGCTGTTACCTCATAGGGGGAATGACGTTTTCTCTCTGCGGTAATGGCTTTACCACGTTGTGAAAGATGTGTTGTCGATGTACGCTGGTACATAAACATCTAAGATAAATTAGAAATATTCAAAAATATTGTGTATCTTCGCAGTATAAATGTAAACAAAGAGGCTATATGTATATATCAAGGATAAAACTATTTAATTGGAAGAACTTCCACGATTGTGAAGTTGCGCTTTCGGAACGTTGCTTCATTGTAGGAGCAAACGCTACCGGAAAGTCTAATTTCCTGGACGTTATCCGCTTTATGCGTGACATAGTAAAGCAGGGAGGCGGATTGCAGGCTGCGGTTGCCCTCCGCGGCGGATTGAAAAAGATACGTTGCCTCGCAGCCCGACAAAGAACGGAGGTATGTATAGATGTGGACATCTGCGAAAATGGGCAAAGCAGTCCGAAATGGCGATATTCGTTGGAACTGTCGAACAAAGGCGGCGGAATACGAAAGCCATACCCTTTAGTTAATCGTGAGATAGCATACAACTATTATACCAAAGAGATGGTACTTGATCGTAAGTACAATAGCAAAGGCGAGGACTCAGAAACCTTGAAGTTTACTCATCTTGAACAACCGACAGCTAATGCTGAGTTCAGGGAGATTAAGGAGGTGTTCCAGACAACCGAATACCTGAATGTGATTCCACAATTTGTAAGGGATGCCGACTCTGTGATGTTATCGTCAGGAATGGAGGATTATTTCGGACGTAATTTCATGGAACGTCTTTCTCTGCTGAATACTGCAACACGCAATAAGTATCTTAAAATAATCAACGAGGTGCTTCTCACGGCTGTTCCACAATTGGAAAATCTGTCGTTTATGAAGGACGAGAAAGGCGTTCCTCATATCGAGGCTAAATACAATCATTGGAGGGCTAAAGGCAGCAAGCAGAACGAGAAAATGTTCTCGGATGGAACCATACGTCTCATCGGTTTTCTGTTTGCCATGTTAGACGGTAGCGGCATTATACTTTTGGAAGAGCCTGAGACGAACTTGCATACTGCCATCATTGAGGCGATACCAGAGTTTATTGCTAAGGTGCAGCGCAACAAGAAGAGGCAGGTCATCATAACAACTCATAGTTACGAGATATTGTCAAATCCGGGAATACGAGCCGACGAACTTGTTATCTTGCGTCCGACATCAGAAGGAACTGTTGCTAAAAACGCCAAGACGGACAATACCGTCAGTGCAATGCTTGACGCAGGTCTTTCTGCTGCCGATGCAGCAATGTCTGAGACAAAGACGCAGAATGTAAATGATATTGGCAACGTTGTACTTTAAACCGTATAAAGCATGACAGAAGTTTTTATTGTGGGTGAAGATCCGGTTACACAAGAAATCCTTCGCAGACTGATAAAGGATTATGCCCCCACTCTTGTTGTGAAGAATACATTGCCGGCAAGAGGAAGCGAGATAAAAAGCAAAATGGAGAACTTCAATAAGTTCTCTCAGAGCTATCCTGTCATCTTGTTGTCTGATTTGGATACCGACGATTGTGCGCCATTGGCTAAAGCCAATCTTACAAAAAAGATGAGTGAGCAAAATGCCAATTTCATTATAAACATTGCTGTTGATGAGGCAGAAGCATGGCTGTTTGCCGATAGAGAAGGATTTGCAAAGTATCTCGAAATTGCAGAAAACCACATGCCGACCGCTTCATTGCAAAAATTTGGAGGTTCGAAAAGACGTGTTGAAATGGATATCCCTTTGAAGGCGTCCTACTTCCTGACACATAACCTGATAAAAGAGTCGAAGAACAAAGACTTGCTTGCTCAACTATTAGCGGAGGGCAAGTCGTGTAAAGGTCGTGAATACAATTCTGCATTATTGCCATATATACGCACAAAGTGGAATGCAGAGAATGCGCGTAAAAATTCATACAGCTTAGACAGAACTATATTACGCATTCAATCTCTTTCGGCTGAAAGATAGGCTGGAGGATTCGGGCTTTTTAAGAAAATCTACCAGACTTTACGTGGCTGATATGCAGTATGTTGCATGAATGCTGGGAGATAGGGGAGATTTTTTGCGTAACTGATTTGTTTTAAAGAATAAAGTTAAAATGATACCAAAGATAATACATTACTGCTGGTTCGGACGCAATCCGTTGCCCGAACTGGCGCAGAAGTGCATTGCTTCATGGAAAAAGTACTTGCCTGATTATGAGATAAAGGAGTGGAATGAGGATAACTTCGATGTCAATATCATTCCGTATACGGCAGAGGCTTATGCCATGAAGAAGTATGCTTTCGTGAGCGACTATGCACGCTTCTGGATTTTGCATAAGTATGGCGGCATCTACTTCGATACGGACGTCGAGGTGATACGCCCGATTGACGACATCATAGCTCGTGGCAACTTTATGGGATTCGAGACTGATCCGAATCCTGCAAAGGGCGACGCGAGTAACGCGAGCGTCAACCCCGGCCTCGGCCTGGGGGTAGCCCCCGGCCTCGGGATAATAGAAAAAATGATGCACTATTACGACGGGCAGCATTTTGTGCATGAAGCGGTGATGAGGAATCAGATTACTGTAGTGCATATAGCAACCAAGGTGCTTCGCGATAATGGGTTGAAGAACGTGGCTGGTATTCAGGAAGTTGCAGGTTGCTACATATATCCGGCAGAGTATTTCTGTCCAATAAACGTTACGACGGGTCGTATTCATGTAGAGAAGAACACTCGCACCATACACCATTATGCAGGAACATGGGTAGACAAGAAGTTATCGCTGAAGGAGTTTGTGAAACGTATTCTGCCAGAGAAACTGTTACTTTCTATTATTTCGTTAAAGGCTAAACTAAAAAGCAAATAATTATGAAAGGTATTGCTCGCTTTTTTACTCTTTATTGGATTGTTTATTTTCCTACGTGTATCGCATACAACGACTTGCCAGGCTTCTCGAGTATAGACGAAGCTATGACAATCTTATTGTTTCTTTACACCATTACGAAGTTTAGGTCTCGTCATACGAACAGAAAACCATGGAATGAATTTTTCGTTTTTTTGAGCATCATTGCATTTTATGTAGGATATTCGTTGATGTTCGGAGCTAATGTGGCAGGTGGTGTATGGCTTGACTTGATGCAGGAGATACGCCCATACACAATTATCTTCTGTACCTGGATTCTGAATCCACAATTTTCGAAAAAGCAGAAGAAATGGATGCTGGCAACAATGGTTATCACATTGGTTTCTTGGATATTTTATCACCCTGAAACATTTGAAAATGAAAATGCAGAATTCCCCGTACTTGGTCAGTTGGCTATTTGTACGGGTATGGCTTGGTATCTGCTCACTGAGCCTATAAAGCGCAACCGATATATCGCTTTGGCATTGGTGCTGATGGGTATGATTGCTCCTAAGTTCAAGTTTATGGGTGAGGTGGTCTGCTTCATTGCTTTTGTGTTCTTCCTGAAGAAGCGTTTGAATTTCAGATCGCCAAAGACAATGATTTATTGTGCTATAATTTTGGCGGTGGTATTAACAGTCACCTGGACTCGATTTGACGCTTATTATGTTTCAGGTCTGAGCAACGATGAATTAGCCCGTCCGATGACATATAAGACTTCATTGAAGATTTTGTATGATTACTTCCCGTTTGGTTCAGGCATGGGTAGCTTTGCTTGTAACGGTGCGTGGAAATATTATTCTCCACTTTATTATAAATATAAACTGAATGATATTTGGGGATTGGACGAAGGCGGTGGTTTTATATGTGATGCCTATTATCCCACATTGGCACAGTTCGGTATTGTTGGTGTGTTCTTCTTCCTTTGGTTTTGGAAGCGCCGCATGTCTGCTATTAACGTCATCGTAGATATGCGATATTATCGTGTGGCTATGATTACCGTCTGTTGTCTTGCCATCGAGCAGACTGCCGACACGTCATGGCTCTCGGGTAAGGGTATGGGCTATTGCATGCTTCTCGCATTGTGTCTGAATGCCAATAGAAATTTGCAGAATCAAGTGAAGAGGAGAAATAGATTGGTAAATCACGAATCTGCTTCGTAATATACTGAGTATGACAAAAGTTTTAATGGTTGGCTCTGCGGAGCAGAGTGGGGGCGGTGTGGCGAGTGTGCTGCGCCTCATGAAGATAATGCCTTTCTGGGAGAAGTATCATTGCGGATGGCTTGGTACACAGATACAGAGAGGATATGGTGTGCCACATGGGTAATCAGTTGGAGGATCATACGCATAATAAATTGTTTATATGGTGTCTGAATCGGGCTGATTGTGTGGTGCTGTTAGCAAAGAAGTGGCAGAAGTGTTTTGCAGAATGGTTACCTTAACTGAAAGAACTGCAAGTAAACGTTAAAAACAGAAATAAAATTTGCTGAAAATTTGCAAGTTATTGATAAAAGTACTAACTTAGTTTTATAATCAATAAATACAACCAAGTTATGAGCATATACTTAAAGTCTATTCATATTAAAAAACTCTTTCATTTATCAGGCATTGACATCAATGTCTGTGAAGCAGGTAAGATGAAACATTTGTTGATTACCGGTCCAAATGGTACTGGTAAGACCTTGTTGTTGGGGGCAATTGTGGATTATCTTGAAAAAATCGCAAAAGATTCTGACTTGTCGTTTTTAAATTATGAGAAGTCTTTAAAAGATAATGAAAGATTTTTGGCTTCAGCTAAAACAAATGAAGAGAGAATTAAGTGGCAAAAAGGGGTCGAATATTGGACTAAACGAATAGAAAATTTATCTGGTAAGGTAAGTTTATCTCTGAACGAGGTCGAGTTACTGCCTAAAGCAATTTCGGATAAGCAATTTCTGTTGGCATACTATGGCGACCAAAGACGTTCTGAGTTTAAGGAGGTCAAGAACCCAGAGAAGCCAAATTTGGAATATCGTGACATCAAAGTCAACAAAGTGGGTGAATTCATCAAGTTCTTGGTGGACTTGAAGGTGCAGCGTGCTTTAGCGGATGGTGAGAATGCTAAGGAATATGCCCATGAGATAGACGAATGGTTTGGGGTATTTCAGAATATCCTTCGTCGTTTGTTTGAGGATGACGAATTGAACTTAGAGTTTGATTTCAAGACTTATGCTTTTTACATCCATTCATATGGCAAGAAGTTTAAGTTCACAGAGTTGTCGGCAGGCTATTCGGCTGCTCTTGACATTATCGTGGATTTGATCTTGAAGATGCAAGGCAAGGACATGTTGAAACGAGCTTTCAATACCCCTGGCATCGTGATGATAGATGAGATTGAGACTCATTTACATCTTAAAATGCAAAGGGAGATTTTACCTTTGCTCACAACATTGTTCCCTCATATCCAGTTGATTGTGACGACTCATTCTCCTTTTGTACTCAACTCCTTGAACAATGCCGTAGCATATGACTTGTTGCGCCATGAGGTAATCTCTGATTTAACAGATTACTCATACGATGCTTTGGCAGAGGGGTATTTCGGTGTGGAATTGGCATCAGGAAAGTTGCTTGAGAGTGTTGCGAGATTTGAAGAGTTGTCGCAGAAGAGTTCTTTGTCTCTTTTGGAGAAGGATGAATTGAAAAATATAAAGAGGGATTTGGATAAAATTCCTGATGCAGTTGCACCTACTATCAAAGAGCGATATTATGCAGCATTGGCAGTTATGCCAAATACAAGAAAGGAGTTTGTATGATAAAGGTATATAAATCAGATAAGGCTCCAGAAAAACTCGCAGAAGCAGGATATACTTGCGACGAAGTGAAGCAAGCGATATTGAATGATCAAAAAGACAAATGCTATCTATGTGAACGAAAGGTAACTACTGATTATCAGGTAGAGCATATTGTATCGCGCACAAATAACAAAGAAAAGGTGAACGAATGGGAGAATCTATTTCTCGCTTGCAATTATTGCAATGACCGCAAGAAGCATTACTATGATGATATTCCCTTGCCTAATCAATTGGAGTTTGAGAATGTAATATCTCAAACGATCAATTTGAAGACTCAAAAGGCTGACTTCCGCATAAGTAAAATCAATCCCCAGTTGGCCAAACTAAAAGAACTATTGGATAAGTTGTTCAATGGGAAAGGTATCTGTCGTAACTTGATGGAAAATCGTTTTTGGAATGACTTTATGAGTGTTTATCGCAATTTCTTGCGAAGGGTTGCAGCTTATAAAATAGATCCTACCGAGGAAAACAAACAACTTGTCATTGAGGAATTGTCTATAGAACAGTCTGCCTTGGGATTTAAGTATGCTTTTTTGAACAGGGATGCGGAACTATGGAGTGAATTTCAAGATTATTGTAAGTGGAACAAGTAGTATTTGAAAAGATATTAATAGAAAACAATGATACCCAAAATAATACATCTTTGTTGGCTATCGGGTGATTATTATCCTGCCGAAATTCCATAGAAGTTCATCAAACCTCCAATAGCTACTGTGCCCATAATTATGCTGGAAATTGGCAAAAGTCGGTACAAGGGAAATCCATAAAAAGCTTTTTGCCAAAATGGATTGTCAATTTAATCTATGTTGTAGGGCAAAGAACGTGGGCACGTAATAAATACTGTAGGTTTCAAATTCCATTTGGGAAAAGATATATGTATGGCTACTTATAATGGTGGCAAATATGTGGCGCAAGAGGTTACATTTCATAGATGAACCTTGCGCTATACACAGATGGACTGGAACCCATAACGTTTCGAGTTTTACGAGTAATAATCACCAACCACCACTGTTTGTAAAAATGTGGTTTAGAATCAACACCTATGCTTCCGTGATATGGAGAAGTATTGTGAGAAAATAGTTTTTTTTGTAATCAATGTCTAAAGTTTTAATGGTTGGCTCTGCTGAGCAGAGTGGGGGCGGTGTGGCAAGTGTGCTGCGCCTGATGAAGCAGATGCCGTTTTGGGAGAAGTACCGATGCGGATGGCTCGGCACGCAGATACAGCGCAGCTATGGCGTGAAGCTGTGGTATGCGCTGAAGGCATACGCTAAGGCGCTGTTCACGATATGGGGGTATGACATCGTGCACTTCCATACCGTGCCCGACAAGATTTGCTTGATTATCCAGCTGCCGGTGCTGTTGCTGGCGCTGGTGGGCAGAAAGAAGATAGTGATGCACATACACATGGGCAACCAGCTGGAGGATCATACGCAGAACGGGTTGTTCATCTGGTGTCTGAACAGGGCGGACTGTGTAGTGCTCTTGGCGAAGAAATGGCAGAACCTCTTCGAGACGCTCTACCCAAGGGTGAAGGCGAAGACGGCGGTGATATACAATGCTTGCGCTCCGACGCCTGCCGTAGACTATTCTATAAAGGAGAAGAGCATCATCTTTGCGGCGCACCTGGACGAGAACAAGCGTGCTGACTTGCTGCTGCAGGCGTGGAAACGGTTGCGCGGCGACTTCCCCGACTGGCGTGTCACGATTATGGGCAACGGCGACGTGGAGGGCTACAGCCGGTTGTGCCATGAGATGGGGCTTGATGACTGTGTGACTTTCACGGGCTATATCACGGGCAAGCAAAAAGAGGACGTTTGGAACAAGGCAAGCATCTACTGCATGTGCTCGCGCCATGAGGGCTTCCCGATGGTGGTGCTGGAGGCTTGGGCAAGAGGCATCGCCGTGGTGACGACGCCGGTGGGCGGTCTGCCTGACGTGATTGAGGAGGGCAGGAATTGTCTGACGTTCCCGTTCGGCGACGCTGAGGCGCTGGCAAAACAGTTGTGCCGGTTGATTGAGTCGCCTGAGCTGCGCCGCAGCATGGCGGAATACTCGAAGACGTTCGGCGAGAGGGTGTTCGCACCGGAGAGAATCAGTGAGAGTGTGGATGCGTTATACAAGGAAATATTGAAATAGTATTACACTTGCAATCTCCGTTTAAATCGGTTGTTAAAATATACTCCCACAGATGGCACGGATTTACACGGAACACGCTGCTTGGGGATATGACAACGGATGAAACGGTGTTCATTAACATAGAGTCATGCAGCTTTTGGAAACAACAACGGACGAAAAGGATTTAACGGATTCGTTTTTCTTGGTTGGTGCACCACTTGCTCGGTTGGTGCAGCTGAGACAGCTGCACCCCCTTGAAGGCACCCAAAATCCGTTTAATCCGCTTAATCTGTTGTTAATCCTACGCACCCTAACAATCTGTGTAATTCTGTGAAATCCGTGGGAGAAAATGCACACCCTAACATCTGGTGATTTGTGACATCTGTAGGAGAAAATACACACGCTAAATTTGTGGATAAGAAATTAAGGTATAGAATATGTTGTTGAGAATATTGCAAAAGATAAGTTTGCTTCCATCTTATTTATGGGATGCGATGTGGGCGCCGGTGTGGAAGCATGGCATGAAGCATTGTGGGAAGGACGTGTATCTGCGTCCGATGTCGTCGGACATAAAGGGATTGTGGAATCTCTCGGTAGGCGATGGTACGTCGATACCGAAGGGTAGTACGATCTACTGCACCGATGCGCCGTGCACCATAGGCAAGAAGGTGCTCTTCGGTCCGCACCCAACGATTATTACGGGCGACCACCGTATAGACGTGCTTGGTAAGTACATCGCTGATGTTACGGTAGAAGAGAAGTTCGTGAATGGTGAGAACCAGTACGACCAGCCCGTGACGATAGAGGACGACGTGTGGTGCGGCGCCAATGTAACGATACTGAAGGGCGTGACGATAGGACGCGGATCGGTGGTGGCAGCAGGAGCCGTGGTGACGAAGTCGTTCCCGCCGTATAGCATCATCGGCGGTGTGCCGGCGAAGTTGCTGAAGATGCGATTTACGGAAGAGGAAATCAAGAAACACGAAGAGGCATTATAATAGTATGACGCATCACTATTTGCTTACACGCTTCAACTTGGCTCTCTGGCAGGAGGACAAGAACGGACAGGCGATAGATAGGGGAGAGTGGATAAGAAAACGGCTGAAGCTGTTTGAGACTTATTGCCTACCGTCTGTTGTGGGGCAGACCTGCCAGGAGTTCCGCTGGATATTGCTTGTGGACGCTGACACGCCGGCGGATCTCAGAGAGAGGATAAAGGCGTATCGTAACGTTTGTGCTCAGATGAAGTTCGTGGCGGTGAGGGAGGAGTATGCTTGCCGCTTTGCTGACATCTTCAGACAAGTAGTGATGGCGGATGTGAAGCAAAAGGGATGGAAAGAGGGCGACCTCTGCCTAACCACCTATCTCGACAACGACGACTGCATCGCCAGGACGTTTGTGGAACAGGTGCAGAAAGAATGTGTCGGGTTCGGGTTGAGCCATAACGAGAAGCGGTTCCTTTCGTTCGACTATGGCTTGCAGACCTTCACGCAGTTGCGCCATTTCTCGACTCGCATCCATTACCCCAACAACCATTTCCTCACACTGGCGGAGTGTCTGTCTTCTGCGGAGTCGTCTCTGTCGGCTATACGCACCTGCTATGGCTTCGGCAGTCACTTCCTGCTGGAGAGGCGCGGCTTGGCAAGGGTGGCGCACATCAACAACCGTGAGCAGCCGATGTGGGTAGAAATAATACATGAGGAGAACGTGGACAATGACGTGAAGATGACGTTCGACACGCATGTCGTGAAGGACAAGGACTTGCTAAAACGCGACTTCTCGCTAAACGTAGATATTGACACAAACCACCGATTTGCTTTCTGCTTTAGGGCGTTGAAGCAGGTGTGGAGAAGAACGAAGAATAAGTTTAAGAATAAATGAAGCGACTGGCGATTCTACAAGTATTATCGTGAGTGGCAGTGGAAAACGTATCTCATAGCAAAGGAAATTTATTCAAAAAAAGATAGATATACTATATCTGATTTAAAAGAGTTATAGTTATGTCAGTAGCTTCAACATTATATGGTTATCACGTTCAATATCTCTATACGTTGTATAGGATGTTGGAGTCGTCTGATTCTAAAGAGGTGTTCTTGCCTGAAGGAAGAGAAGATTTAGACATATATTTGTGTGGCAAAATTATTGAGACCGTACAGGTGAAATGTTATTCTGGGGCAATCGGGTATGCAGATCTGTTTTCCAAGGCAAAGTCCACTTCTTTGTTTTCTCGTGGCAAGGATAGTTTAGACGCTAATTCTGAGGTTAAGATCTCGTTTGTGGCGGTAGGGCATGGCAATGACAAGGGGTTGATTTCTGATAAATTGACCAAGGTATCGTCTCTTGTAAAGCTACTCAAAAAAGAGGAATCTCTTCATTTGGATTATGCTTCTTCTAAGAAACTGGCTTCAAAAATCCGGTGGCAGTCTAAATCGGAAGCTGAGTTGGAAAATTGTGTTGAATCTGCATTAAAGAATCGTTTCCCATCAATAGATCCTTTAATCGTAAAGGATTATTTGATTCAGTGGATTTGCTATCTTGTGATAAATAGAAAGTCTGCTACCTATGACGATTTATGTTGCCAGGTTGGGCGAATTATTGAGTTCACTGTGCGTCAAAAAGAATTCTTTACCCAATTTGGACTAACTGTGATTCCGCTTTTTCAGTCAGATTATCAAGAAGATGCTAATTCTGAAACATCTTATTATCAAGGTGTATCTGCAAAGGAAATTCATATTGCCAAGAATTATGATGTAGTAAGGGAAGAAAAGTTGCAACAGCTGTATGATAAGCTGAAAGACAATAGTCTCGTTTTCATAACGGGTGTCTCAGGTTCTGGAAAAAGCAGTTTGGCTTATCGCTTTTTGAAGATTTGTGGCTGCCCTTTACGATATGAGATTAAGTATGTAAATCAGAATAACATATCGCAGATTATTGCTACCGTCAACGATATTTCTAAAGGTTTGAAGAGCGAAGCTTTCGTATATTTGGATGTACAACCATACGACACTTCATGGATTCAGGTGGTAAATGAAATAGAAGATACTCCATTTGTAAAATGTATAGTGACAATCCGACAAGATGATTGGAATAGATGTTTCAACAAGATAAACACAAACCTTCATTACTCTACTCTTGCAGTAGATTTAACAGAGTTTGAGGCAAAGGATATTTTTGACAATCTATGCGAAAGAGGCTTGTGTCGTGTTGATATATTTGAAGAGGCTTGGAATGATTGTGGACACCCTCAAACATTGCTTGAATATGTGTATTTCCTGACTCAAGGTGTTCCTCTTAGATCAAGAATATCTGGACAGATAGCCAGTCTGGATAAAGATAATGCCTTCCTCCTTCAGTATGTAGCTGTGTCAAATGTCTTGCAGGGTAATATTTCTGTGGATGCCATTCGTAACTTGTGTCATCTTTCACCAATAGAGTTTTCTCGATGTATAGACCAGATGAAAGGTGAATTCTTTGATTATAATGATGATGGGTTTTCAGATGTTCACCCCATTAGAACTCATATCATTGTTGAAGAGATATTTAGAAATTATAGAAAAGGGTTAGAGGAGATTGGTATGGAATTGTTCGAGTATATAAATGAAAATACAAGTCCTTTGTTCCTTATGACCCTTTTAGATGAAGGTAAATATACGCCAGATTCTCTTTTAAGGGAACTGGATGGAAAGAAGATAAACTCTATGCAAGCGTATATAGTGGCAAGGACTTTGGTGTGGTGTGGAGTCAAACTTTATATTGAGAATAATCAGACTGCGTTTGATTGGTTAAGGCAAACTGCTCCTCTGTGTTGGCAGAACTTATTGCCTGTCAACTTTACGGAAATCAAACTTGATGAGTCTATAGATAAAATGTTTGGTGTCTATATTGGAATTACTATGGATGATGTTAGGAAAAGATTTTCATCGCAAACTGACGTCTTTTACTTTTTACGTGGATGGCTTGATAGTTCTATTTTCTTGGAGAAACCTAAAGAGTGGCGTGAATATTATTGGTTGGCAAAATTCTTAACAATATGTAATCTACAGCTCTCTTACAAGCCTAATTTCGCAGAGTTTAAGATAGAGGCTGAAAATTCGAATGATTTGGATGAAATGGCAGATGTACTTCTTGGTCTTAAACTGGCTGGTTACGATTCTACCACATATAATAAACTGGAAGAAAACTTCGTTAAGCAATTTCGAATTCAAAACAATATCTTGGAGTTTGATATCTGTGCTAATGAGGTCAAATGTATTTCTTTCTTTGATTATTTTACTGCGGGAGAGCAATATGGAAATGGGGATATGATGCATAACATAAAAACAATACTCTGTTAATTCTAACGTAATCGTTTGAAAATGAGGGAGTTAATTAACGTAATATAACTAATAAAATTTGGTTAAGTGGCTGATTATCAGTAACTTTATAGTTCCCCAACATATAAAGATATATGACATCAGAACCACTCAACCAATATACGGAAATCTGCAGAGATGCTATCAAAAGTTCATCTGCAAAGGTAAGCAAAACTTTCGAAAACCTTCTCTTGGAAATACTCTTATTGTACATGACAATACAAAGAAAGATAAATTTCACTCAAATGGAGCGCTACGGCACCCATTGCGAGCAGACCTACAGAACGAATTTCAACCGTGGCCGTGCTAAATGCATAGACTGGGTGAAGTTCAACCTTGCCCTTTGCAGACGTTACTTGAATATGGATGGTCTATTGGCTATTGCCATTGATCCGAGCTACATCAGCAAGTCGGGCAAGAAGACTCCGCATATCGGTACTTTCTGGTCCGGTTGTGCAGGTTCCATGAAGCATGGACTTGAAATCATGGGACTGGCTCTTGTTGATGTCTATGCCAACAGTTGCATGATGCTGCGCGCCCATCAGACTCCATCTACTGGAGAGTTGAAACTGCGCGACATGACTCTTGTGCAACATTACATAGCGGTCATCAAGCGTTATAAGAAGGATTTGTTGAAGGTCA
>OQWE01000304.1_pt1 | contig 17175 bp, 15 predicted proteins | sample 1691591 | NCBI WGS metagenome assembly OQWE01 (sample SAMN03418265, study PRJEB22391) | human gut metagenome | biome: human-gut; feature: organic feature; material: feces | host: Homo sapiens | place: Tanzania | collected 2013-01
CTAGGAGCTTCTGCCCTTTCAGGGCGTATGGGATGTGGCTTATGACACACCCTCTTTCAGCGAAGCCTCTTCTTTTGGAATAGGCATTGCTTTCAGCGAAGCCTCTTCCTGCATTCAGGGCATTCCCCCTTGATGACGAAGGAGACGGAGTGGGGATAGAATCCTTCCGGCAATTCGAAGCTCGGAATATGGATGTCCTCCATGCAGAACGAACGGTGGCATGATTCGCAGTAGAAATGAATATGACCATCATGATGATCACACTCTCCTTCCTCCTCACACACTTCGTAGTTCAATATCCCCCTTCCATCCTCGAAGGCATGAACGGCATCATGCTCCAGAAAGAGCGTCAGCGTGCGGAAGATGCTCGACTTATCCATCGACACCATCTTCTGCTCCAAATCCTTCAGACTCAGCGGATTCTGCTCATTCACCAGAGTCTTCAGCACCAGTATGCGGTTGGAGGTGGGCTTGATGCCCTTCGCCTCCAGCTTATGAATAATCTCTTCTGTTTCCATTTTTTCTTTTAAAATAACTTAGAGTATCTGCATTTTTGCGCCAAACGACAGTCCGAAGACATCCCAGAAACCGGCATTGCCGTTGCGGTAGAATCGCATGAAATAGATATCATTCGTACTCAACTCATAGAAGAGCGTGAGGCTCTTCACGCGCTTGCGCCTGTTGTTCGGAATCTGATACGTAAACCGTTCGCCAAATCCCAGATTCGGGCGGATTCGGGTAGAGAAGGGATAATATCCGCTCTCGTACTTGGTAGGCTGCTTTGTCCAAAAATCGTGACCCAGTACCGTGTTCAGGTACAGCGTGCACTCCAGGGGTTCAAACTGCCATCCCTTTCCCCAGTCTTTTCGCCAGGGAATGAAGTTCTCCTTCAGCGTGATTGTCATTTTTACTGCATCCGAATCATATTTCGGAACGATGCCGAAGAGCAGATGCGTCTCCCACTGGCTTCTCTTGCCGTAATCCCATCCGATACCCAGCGAGATGATACCCATGTTGCCGCAGGTCTGAATCACGCTCTGCGTAGGCATCAGCACATCCCAGTGTCTGCGATAGCGGAGGATGCGCCTGTCGTATCGGGTGAGTGAATCTTCTTCTGAACTCTCCTTTCCAAAACTCTCCTTTCCTAAATTCTCCTTTCCTAAAATCTCCTCGCCGGCGCTTGCCGTGGTGCTTGTCGATAGCAGGAGGAGCGCCCATATACTGAACTTAAAAATCGATGACTTCAACATGATAATCCTTTGGTGTGATGGTGAAAATGTAATATTGACGGAAGTGTACGCTGCTTGCCATATAGAACAGGATGCCATTGTTGTAAAGGTCTTCCGTCTTGGTATGATGACCGTGACCGTCCAGGCAGAACAGCAGGCGAGGAAACTCGTGGATGTAATAATTGAATACCTTCGCTACGTTGTTGTTAAACTGCTCTGAGTAGGGAGGTGCATGCATGCATACCACGGTGCGGTCGAAGTCGAGCGAATCGGCAGAGCGTTCAGCCTCCATGAAGTCGAAGTTGGGCACCGGACGGGAGTAGTCGTACTCGATGGCATTGGTGTTGAGGCAGACGAACTTTACCTTTCCGGCGATGAAGCTGAAGTCGGGATTGCCGTAGATGGCCTCATAGGTCTGGTTGCCCGTGCCCAGACAGTCGTGGTTGCCCAGCAGCACCACCGAAGGCATCTTGAGTTTCAGCATTCTTTCTCGTGTCCACTTCATTTCGCGGGTAGCGCCGAAGTCGGAGATGTCGCCGCAGTGGATCACGAAGTCGATGCTGTCTTGGCGGCTGTTGATATCATTTACGGCATCCACGAGGTCGTCGAGCCACTGGTGGCTGTCGCTGATCACGGCAAACCGGATGGTATCCTTGCTCTTCATCTTCTGCTCTATCTTCTGTATGTTCTTGGCATTCAGGTCGGTTTCGCCCTTTACGCGAACATCGTAAGGGTGAACATCGAATACGGTATCGCAGCCCGTAAGGAGCAGGGCGGCGATACAGACAAGTAGATAAATTTTGATGTGAGATTTCATATCTTATATCTTATTTTAAATACATATTCATATTATAGTCTATTTGATATTTCTAGTCTATCTGATATTCTAGCCTGTTTGATATTCCAGGCTATTGATTTCGCGTGCAAAGTTACGAAAAAAACTTGAATAAATAATGAGGTTTTTCCAAAAAGACCATTTTTAAGGATAAAAAGATAAAAAAAAGAAGGTGCGCCAGATTCACTTCCTTGTGATCTGGCACACCTTGATGATTTTAGAGCTCTACATTGTTTTTAGAGACTTACGTTGTCGTCGCCTCCTCCGCCTTCGGTAGTGCCGCCACCCTGGCTGGAATCACCTCCCTGGTTGGTTCCGCCACCTTCCTGCGAAGTACCACCTTCCTGCGAAGTACCACCGCCCTGCGAAGTACCTCCTCCCTGGTTGGGGTTATCCTTGTTGTCACCTTCCTCGGTGTCGTTCTTGTCGGCAGAGGTAACCTGCTTCACGATCTTGCCGTTGCGGTCGTAGCAGGTGATGTTGACGCTGGTCTTGGCGAGCTCCTCCTTGATGTCGGCGTTAGGCACGAAGATGATGTAGCGGCGGTTGATGAGCGAGCTGCTCACCTTGTTCACATCCTCAACGGCGGTAGAGTTCAGGCCGAATCGGAGGGAGCCAAGTCCCGGCACAGCCACGGAGTGACCCTCGGTGGCCCATGCGGTGATGACTGCTCCGATGGCGCCCCAGGCAGCGTTGATCACCTGCTTGGCGAGTCCGCTGCGTACGGCAGCTTCCTCGATAACTTTACTCTGGGTAAGCTGACCGTAGAGGTCTGCCTGCATTACGTATGCCCACTTCTGCTTACCCTTCTCAAAAGCGACGTTGCGCTCGATAGCTTTTACTTTGATACCCATAATTCAAATAGTTTTTTAAGTGAATAATTTAAATTTTAATAAACTCGATTTCAGTGGTTAATTCAGTTTTGTCTGACTCGAATTCAGTGGTTAATTCAGTTTCAGTCTAGCTCGATATCGTGAAAGATTCGAGCACTACATGCAGCTCGTAACTCCGAGTGATGTGCAGAGTGCAGTGAGTACAGTGACGATGACTTGCAGAATCGTCTTCCAAGTTTCCTTTTTCATTTTCTTCATTCCTTTCTTTTTAGTGAATAATCCAGTTTCTGTATCGGGCGTCCCCTCCATGCAGTTCCGCGGTATCCTGCCCGGCAGCGAGCCCCATCAATGAGTTTCATTGACAATGCAAAGATACAACATTTTTGGGCGAAATGCAATAGTTGTCCCGGCATTTGAATCGCCTTGTCCCGGCAGTTGTGATGTGAGGCATGAAATCCCCTTCGATAGAGCTGCCATTTCCTGCGTCGCGACGCAGGAAATATTACGTCCCGACGCAGGAATTGCTACGTGGCGACGCAGGAAAAGGGGCGAGGAGGGGAGAGGGATGCTTTTCTGCCCCCTGGCAGAAAAGGTCAAAAGGTCAAAAGGTCAAAAGGTCAAAAGGTCAAAAGTGATTTTTGGGATTTTCCTTTTTTTAGTGGAAGCCTGGAAGAGAGATAGTCTGCTAGGTCTTCTGTAAGAGAATGGAGTTTGTGATGATAGAAGATACTATATATTATTATTGTATGCGCGCGTACATTATATAATGGTTTATTATTAATAATAGCATCTCTCATTAAGCCTTTAGGAATATCATCCTCCATCTGTTCATATTGCAAAAGGTCAAATGTGACTTTTGACCTTTTGACCTTTTCGGCATCTTCCGTCTCATCTTCCGTCTCATCTCATCTTCTCAATCCTTTCCCTTTTTTTTATTCCTTCTGCTGGCTTTTTTCTTTCAATTTTCATGTTCCTGCATTAAAAAGTAAGCGAAAAAACAGAGTGGATGGAAAAATATCGCTGATAACGCAAAATAACTGGAAAAATGTTTGGTGGTCTTAGCGAAATTCCGTATCTTTGTAGCTAATAAACTCCTAAGCGAATGATAAAATCATTAAACCTACCTCGAGAACTCATTTATATGGGCAAAGGGGAAAATGGATATGAAAAGTACATGGCTGACGACCCTACTGGCATCAACCACGTGTTGGATGAGTTGTATGGTGTCGTCTTCAATGAAGCTTCTGCTGTCTTGAGCTTTGACGAACCAGACATCTACTTCGATTGTGCCTATGAACTGGCGATAAGAATGAGGCTGCAGAAGTATCCTCACCGCTATCTTAAACCGATAGATGTGGAGAATGCTGTAAGGGCTAGGGTAGCTGAACTTCTCGGACAGGAAAGTTGCCCGGATAAGTCGGATGACTGCAGACTTATCTGCTGGTTAGGCTATGCCATCATCCGGTTGCAGGGAGACAATTCTGAATATCTGAAGGATTTTGCGGATAATCTGCTGGAGTATCTTGTAGATTGGCAGTCTTGCAGCACTTATCATTATACAAGGGATATTGATGAGCTGCTGGATGAATTCATCGAAAAGGAAGGGAATATCCGTAATCGCAATCTTGATCCTCAGCCTATGCCTGTAGAAGAGCTTTGCGCCAGGAAGGATTTCCAGATTTCTTTCCGTAAGAAGCTATGCGAGCTAGACCTCATTTCCCTGCTTAAGATTTACAGGGACGCTCAGTCGCAGGCTAAATTCCACGAATTCCTGGTCCTCAACCATGTCACTAATCCTGATGATTATCATTTAAAAGCAAGAATCGAGGAGGGTGAATTTTCCGGGCTTTCTGCTGGCAAGGCGGATACCTATGAGGAGAAATTCAAGGTGGCTATGCAGGAGATAGAACTGCTCAGGCAGCAGAACAAGCAGCTGATCGAGATCTTGACTGACCTGAAAGAGAAATATGCCCCGGATGATCCACCAGGTAATGACTTTTCTGAATTTAAACTGCATCGGTTCAATTTCACGGATAAGGATGCCCAGCTCATGAAGGAAAACGTAGGGAAGGATTTCACCTTTTCCTTCACCGGTAAGGACATTGATGAAGGCTTTGTCCTGGGTTTGAGTACTAAAATGATTGGTCTCTTCTGTGATCTGGGCAATATGGTGGTTGATCCGAGAGAAATTGATGATGAACTCTATCCGGGAGCCAAGCGACTGCTGGAAATCTTTTTCGATTCTAAGCAGTTCTTGGAACAGTTTGGTGATCAGGACCTGAGTGAATACGGCAAGCTGTTGAGAAATTGCGACAAGCTGAGAAAACAGCATAGGGAAGAGCAGGAACAGGAGAAAAACGCGCAGCAGCAGAATATGCAGCTGATGCAGGCGGGTGTGGCAGATGCCAAGAATGTGACCATCATCAATGGCAACAAGATAGAGCGTAGCTATGGTACCAACTACAATCTGGAGTCGGGGGCTAGTGTGGTGGCTGATGAAGGCATGCCCTCTAAAAAGCTGCAGGCAGTTCTGACCATGGCAGATGGGCTCGGAGAACTTTCAAACAAGGAGATACCGTTCGAACTCGAGATTCAGGCAAATTCGCTGGATCCCAACATTCAGGTGACTCCTATCAATCCGGACAACGTGTATATATCAAGCAGACCTGCGAAAGGAGGCAAGCGATGAACATATACAACAACCATAACTATGGCGATAACTATACCCTGCAGGCTGGTGCCACGGTGGTAGCCAGAAGCGGGCTGGAGGAGGCCTTGGCACGTGAGCGAATCTACGATGAGCTGGAGCGGCAGGCCGAGCAGCAGGGGATGACGCTGGAAGAGTGGCTGGCGATGCAGAAGCACAGGAATCAGCACAAGGACCAGCATCAAGACCTGTACATGGACAGGAATCGGCATCAGGAATCGGCTGCAGAAATGTGGCTGCAGAAATCCAAGGAGGAAAGGATAAGGATAGCCTTCGAACAGATGAAGACCGAGAAATGTCAGGGGCGTACAGCCAACTATTTCGGCAGGAGAGTGGGCTATCAGTATGCCTTCATCCTTGCCCTGATGAGAGCGAAGGACGAGAGGTATGGTCTGCCATATGTGGAGACTACCAATGAATTCCTCACCTATCTCAAGGAATATGTGGGGGTGAAGGATCTTCCTTCTGAGGACACTATCGGCAGGCGCCTTACCCGCATTTCGGGTAGATACCCCGACTGGAGAATCGAGGATGGCAACCAGATGGATATCCTGGAGGCGCAGCATGTGGCGCAGAGATTCCTTTCTATCTATATGAAAGGCGTTTAAAAACGAGATTGACTAGACTAGATATAAAACTGAATTAACGGATAGAAAGACTGTAGTTTTAGGATAATAGAGCGGGCTTCTTGCCCGCTTTTTTTGTGCCTATGCGGCAAAGTGTGCGGCAGGTTATGCGGATTATGCGGCACAGTATGCGGCAACCCATTTCAGCTATTGATTTCCCTTCCTGGATTTTGTATCTTTGCATCAGAAAAAACAATTTAATTATGCAGAAGAACGAGAATTCTTTGCAGCCCGACAATCTCCAGGAGATTGCAGCCGCCCAGCTTTCCAATCCTCAGGCTGGCGAAGGAAAAGAGGATGAATTCATCATGCTGCCCTGGCAGAACAAGGCGCATCGTCTGCCTAAACCCAAGGATTTGCCACCCGTGTTCCGTGAACTGGTGGGCAATGCTCCCGAGGTGCTCCGTACACTGGTATTCGTGGCTTGTGCTCCGGCTCTCGGAACCTACGCTCCACGTCTGAGATTCCAGTATGTGTACGACCAGACACCATCCACCTGCCTCCTGCAAGTGATAGTCTGCGGCGACCAGAGCTCAGGAAAATCATTTGCCAGATACGTGCAGCAGATTATCATGCAGAAACTCATCGACAGGGATAGCGAGCAGAGAAGAACGGAGCAGAAGTATAACGAAATGAAAAGAAGAAAAGGAAAAAAGGATGGACAACTGCCTCCGGAACCGAAGACAGATATTGTAAATCTTCCTCCTAGCGTAAGTATCACCATGCTGATGAAGCGTGCCGATGCACCGGTAGTGAAATATGGCGCACCCAGAACACTCTTCATGTTTGCCGATGAACTCTCCACCATCACCCAGTCGAACAAGCGAGCCTTTTCCGACCTGAAGCAGATTATGAAGACTGCCTACGATCTGGGCTCTACCTATGGTCAGGATTATCTGAGCGAAACTTCCTACAGCACCGTGGTGGACGTGCTGCTCAACTGCCTCTTCTGCGGAACGCCTGCCGCCATCGACCGCTATATGGACAAGAATGCCATCGAGGGTGGTAACATCACCCGCACCATCCTCTGCCAGTTGGAGAGTCATATCGGCGACGAGCCGCCTACACTCAAGGTCATCACGCCAGCACAGCAGCAGGTAATCGACCATACCATCGAGCAGCTGATGGCAGCCACCTATCAGGACGAAACTACGATGCAGCCCGAGGTAATGCTCGATGCCCAATGGCTGGAACCTGCCATCACCAAGTGGTGTGGTGAGCGCCGTGTAGAGGCGCTCAAATCCTGCTCCAAGGCACTCGATGTGTTCTACAAGCGCAGCTCCGTATCAGCCTTCCGCATCGCCTGCCTCTGCCAGTATCTCTATCAGCTGGAGGGAAAGAAGGACGAGAAAACTATCCACAAATGGGTGAAGCAGATTTATCTTGCCATGGCCGACTATACCCTCTATAATATGATCTCAAAATGGGGTGCGGTGTATGAGCAGATCAATGCCGACCATGTGGTTACGGATTACCGCCCGAGCCATCTCTTCGAGAACCTCCCTTCTGAGTTTACCCGCGACCTGCTCAAGGTAACCCTGGAGCATCTGGAGCAGAAGACACCTGCCAAGAACGTGATTTCACGCTGGGTGAAATTGGGATGGATAGAGAAGGTTGACAAGAATCAGTTCCGCAAACTCAAGCAGTAGGTTTCTTCCTGAAGCTCGTGTTTCTGTACTTTAAGTACTGATTTTAGTAGATATGATAATATCAAGAACTATAATGAGATAAACTATGATAGATAAAGTAATGATAGAAAAGCTTCGCTCCCTGCCGATAGAGCAGGTTGCCGATGCGTTGGGAATGGGATTGCGATGGCATAATGCCATCTGTCCCTTCCATAACGATTCTCATCCGAGCCTTCATTTCTCAACCTCCCACAATACGTATCATTGCTACGTATGTGGCAAGCATGGGGGCACCATCGACCTCGTGATGCACAGGATGAATCTCAATTTTCATGATGCCTGCTGCTGGCTTGCACAGGCATTCGGACTCTATATTGAGGATGACGGAAGAACAGGAGATTGTGGCTGCAGATATGAAAACTCTGCTGGCAGATTCGCAGATGTGAAGCCCAGAAAGGTGCTGCCTATGGAGCCATCTCGCCCCGTTGCTGTAGATACGGAATATCTCAATCTCTATGTGGCGCATCCTGTACTCAATGCCGAGGCAGAACACTTTCTGCTGGGAGAGCGAAGGTTGAGAAAAGAAGTCATCGAGTGGTGCCATGTTTCGAGTATCTCGGAGCCTACTCCGTGCAGAAGATTCGGTAAGCCATTCTATGATGCACCCTCCCTGCTCATTCCATATTATACCCGGGAGGGGAGGTTGCTCTCCGTGCAGAGCCGCTATCTTGGTACTGATGAAAATGGGGCTGGGGGCAAGCAGGCTGCACGAGCCAAGGGGGTAGCGAGGTTCAAGTTTCCCAAGGGTTCGGAGTGCCATGTTTACAATCTTCAGATACTAAACTGGCTGTCGCCCGGCGAACCTCTTTTCATCACGGAAGGCTGTACGGATTGCTGGGCGATGATGAGTGCCGGGCATAAGGCGATAGCCATTCCATCAGCTACTCTGCTGAAGGAGGAGGATCTTCGCCCCTTGCAGGATTTGAATCTCCATATCTTCCCTGATGCCGATGAACCTGGCGAGCGACTGTATCTGCAGTTGAAGGATTTGTTGCCGCAGCTGATTCGTCATCAGTTGCCTAAAGTGTGTAAGGACTTTTCTGAGTATTATATCCGTCTTATAGATAATAATTAAAAATAGACATTTAATAATAATCATTTAAAATAATATTGCTATGTTGAATTTGTATGTTGAAAGAATGATTCGTGAGCGTGGTGCCATTATGGGGTTGCTCAAGGCTGAGAATGTGAATGATAGTGAGTTTGATGAGCAGGTAAAGGTATGCGGCACTGTAGAGCGTGAGGCTGATTGTCTTCCGGTAGGAAAGTATCGTGTATGCATTGCCAAGTGCAAGCGTCTCAACCGCAAGATGCCGTATCTGGTTCCGATGGATGAGGATGTTTCTGCATCCATAGAATCTTCCAAAGGTTTGTGTGTTCTGGATTCATCCCAGTGTGAGCTTTGCTGCAAGGCTCGTCATTCTCATGAGTTTGGCGATATTTCAGCCTTCACCTCCCTGCCATGTGCGATGATTCAGCCCGGCAACGGTCCGTTTACGATGGGCAGGGGCAGCATCCTGGTGGGCGAGGTTCATGCCCCTGGCTATGTGTTGAAGAGCCAGTCGCTTTTCACCACCCTCTACGAGCGCATCAAGAAGGCGGTGTGGCGAGGAAACGAAGTAACGCTGGAGATCAAGGAAGTGTAGAAAGGAGGAGGATGCTTTTGTTATGATACAGTAAGTATTGTAGTAGAATAGCTGGTGATATTGTAAAAGAAAAAGCAGTTGTTGCGGTAAGAGGCAACAACTGCTTTTTTATTGTCAGAACCACCGAATATCCCGAAAAATACACTTTTTCGATGATAACAAATGTTAAATCATACACTTTTTCGAGGATAAGGTTGAATTATGCTTGAAAAATCCGCATTTTAATGGTAATGGAGATTGATTATTTGTCAGTTTATTTGTATGCTGTACGCAAATGCTCAGACTGCATTTCCTGCAATTTTTCATTGCTCATTTCGCCAGATTCCCAAAGCTTATCCATTTCTTGCTGCAAGCGTTCATTCATGAACTTTACTAATTGTTTTGCCATAATCGTAACTTTTAGAATTATGATATGATAACCCATTTGCCTGATTTCTGCGAGCCTTCTCTGCGGATGACATGTTCTTCCTGCATCTTCTTGAGATGCTTAAGAATGGCACTTCTATTGATGTTCAGAGTGTTAGCTATCTCTCGGGAAGTGATATTTCCATTGCTGGCGATAAGTTGCAAAATGGCATTTCTCGTTTCTGGACCACCTTTCTGGACCACCTCCTTGTTTTCTGGACCACCTTTCTGGACCACCTTCTGCTTCTCCTTTTCCATCTTGTTTTCTCCTTCCATCTGCACATTGATATCAGCTATCGCAATATCTTCTTCCATAGATTTCCTGTATTCAAGAATCTCGTTTCTCAGGTTTTGCGTGTGCTCTTTCAGCATGAATTTCTGGAAGGGTGTCATTGCTTCTTCTTCTCTCGATTCATTGAGGGCTTCTATATACTGCGCCTTATCCTCTTTGATGATTTTAGAAGGCACCAGTCCGAACTCAAATTGCAGGTGGTTCATGATGAGGCGCGACATTCTGCCGTTGCCATCCACCCATGGGTGAATAGTAACGAGAATATTGTGGGCATCGAAGCTCAGCAGGTAGGCATCTATGGCGTTGGGGCTTTTGATGAGCGCTTCTCTTCGCTGGTTGATGTGGTTGCAGAGTTCTTCCAGTTTCATCGGAACTTTGCGGTAGTCCATGTAGGAGCGGCCGCCTGCTCCTGCCGTAACGCCAACAAGGCGCAGGTCTCCCTTTGATGAGTCGAATTCGCCCATCAATGTACTGTAATGGCTGCCTGTATTTCTCATCACCAGTGCGGAAAGGTTCTTGAGCATTCCCACGGTGAATGGCTTGTGTTCTCTTGCCCATCTGATGGATTGCTCGTATGCTCTCTTCAGGTCGAGGTTCATGAGTTGTTCCACCATCGGTTTGCCTTTAGCCGTGATGCCTTCGTCGAAGAGAAGTTGGTTCTCTATCTCGGTCACGGTGGAGCCTTCGATGGCGGTAGAGTGGGTGATGATAGAGTAGAGATAGAACTTTTGATAGTCTATCTGCTCAGATATTCCCAGCTCCTGGTATTCTTTCAGAACCTCTAGGAGTTCATTGATCTGCTTGTCCATAACGCTTTTTTTTGTAACTGAATCTTTCTCCAAAGATACGATGAATATTTAGAAAGCAAAGAATTTCTCTTGCATTTTCTCTTTGAGGTTAAACTTCTTTGTTGTATCTATAGCACGTTCTATGCAGATGAACTTCTTATCTGTATGCTGCATAAAGTATTCTACTGTTTCGTCGTTGAGATTTGCATCTACAGTAATATAGGCCTCCTTTTTTCCATCTGTTGCCCAATAAACTGTGTTTTGGGTAAAGCTGGCTTGCTTTTCCAGTTTATAGGTAAGCATGAAGCCTTGTTTGATAAGTATTTCTGTTATCAGTTCCTCATCATTAAATACGAGTGTAAGCTGGCGCTCCTTTTCCTTGATATAATCATGGAAAAGGGCAAGATTCTCTTCCTCGTTCTTTGTTGGGTCTGGTGTAAAGTCTGTTCTTGGGAAACTTGACTTTGACAGGGTGAAGACCTTGAAGCCTAACTGGTTGAGCTGCTGCTTGTATTCCTCGTCAAGGATTTTACCTTCGCTTTCTTTCTGACATTTTTCAACCACAGCTTTATTGCGGGCAATGGTTATTTCGCTGATAGTCTTGTAGCCAGCTTTGTAAGCTGGAGACTTTTTATCTGTGAATTCTGGGATTTGTACAAGGATGAATTTTCTGTGAGCTAATTGTTGGTTGTTTAGCTTAACCACCGAGTGTCCCGTTGTACCAGAACCTGCAAAGAAATCCAGAATGATGTCATTTTCTTTTGTTGCAATTTCAAAAATTTTGCTTAACAGTTTTGTTGGTTTTGGATTATCGAAAATATCAGCAGCACCTAACAATTCTTTTAATTCTTTGGCAGCTTCTTGGTTATGACCGACTTCCTTGTTTGTCCACCAAGTCCAAGCATTGACTCCATCCACTTCTGACAAAAAGTTCTTTTTACGAGGACGAGAAGTACCATCGGCACCAAACCAAATTCGATTGTCCTTTACTAAATCATTAAACGTTTCTTTAGATAAAGCCCAACATCTTCCTATTGGTGGTGTATACTCTATTCCTGCAGGGGTGGAAATTGTATAGAATTGTGATTCTGTCGCATGACCTGTTTGTCCCGTGATGTCAACCGAAGCCCATCTTCCACGAGGATCATTATCAGGATTCTTATATTCAGACGCTCTTTCCTCTGTTAATTCAATCTTGTTTAATGTTGGTTTTAGCTTCTCGATATTTTTTGCATAAACTAATATATAATCATGGGCTGGACCAAGATTGTATCTTGCATCAGGGGAAGTACGTTTTTGCCATACAATATTTGCCACAAAATTTTCTTCAAAGAATATTTCATCGCATAGCTTATGAAGATGATGTATTTCGTGATCATCAATTGATATGAATATAACACCATCTTCTTTTAATAAATTACGAGCAATTAAAAGACGACTATACATTAAGTCTAACCAACTGCTATGATAACGACCTTCTGTATTAGAATTAGTATCAATGTTTGTACCGTATTCGCTTCTTTCCCAGTATTGTTCTTTACTCTCGTAATAATTATCTTTATAAACTCTGTCTTCTCCTGTATTATATGGTGGATCAATATAGATACACTTCACCTTATTTCTGTAACTGGAAGTCAGTACTTTGAGCACTTCGAGGTTTTCACCTTCAATGATGATATTCTCGGTAGTCTCTGCATTTACGCTTCGCTTCTCGTCATAGTGCAATGTGGCACGTGTTGGGGTGAATGCGTTGCGCTTAGCCGCTGATTTGCCAAACCAGCGGAACTCGTAGCGCTCTGTTTCTTCTACACTATTTGGGTTTACTGCCTTTTTCACCTCGTTAATGTCGAGGTATCCCTCCTGTGTAAACCAGTCAGGGAACAACTCACGCAGTTTGCTGAGTCGTTCCTCGTTCATGTCGGGTGAAAGGGTGATATGTTCTTTATATGTTTCCATTTTCTTTATCTGTATTTATAGTTTGGTCGGCTTGCGACTTAAATGTTTTGTATTCACGAATAGGAGCTTTATAATATGCTTCGATGCCTATTGAGCGGAAGTGCTTGATGGCGCATTTTATTCTGGCTACTTCGTGAGGTGAAAGGGCTTTGGTGTCAGTAATGTCGTTCGTTCCCTTTATCTCCACCACGAAGTAATACTCCCGCTTGTCGTTTGTGTCTTTTAATGATACTCGTTTCAAGACCACTCCAAAGTCTGGATTATAAGAACCTATTGGGGTAGGAATCTTGTACCATGAAGGGAATTTCAGGAAACACACGACATCTGAGTTTTCTTTGTCTGCGTCTGCTGCGAAATCTCGTTCGAGTGTACTGTCATATAGAGTCTTGTCCCATACTCCATGATTAGGAGTAGAGACGTAATTCTCACATCCGTCTTTTGTAAAGTCCTCAAAGTTGAAAGGAAAATGCTCTTCGGTAGGTGAGTATTCTACGCACCTGGTTAACTCTTCCAACTGAATCTGCTTGATTTTGAATACTGCCTGTTCCATATATACAGGCGGATTCTTTAAGTATTGTTCTTTGTTGGTGATACCAAGTAGAATCTGCAGTACCGAATTGTAGCATAAACCAGTCTTCTCGCTCAAATCTTCAAGTAAATCTTGTGGAGTAAAACGGCCATGCAACTTGTAATCTTCCGATCCGACGTATTCGCGAGACAAATCTTCGATATTGTTCACTCTATAGCTAGCCACCTCTGCTTTATAATCACCGATACTTATCTCGCTCAGCGCTTCTATAGAACGGCGGATGATAGCATCTTCATCGAAATGTACACGATAGGTTGTCTTCTTAGCTATGACATTCCAAAAACGGCGGAACATGCTATTGAAGGACTCGTCCTTTTTCAGTGTAAATGTTACTCTGTTCTTGTGCATTCCTTTATGAGTATGCTTCAACTTGGCAGATGCATCCTTGGTGCTGAAAGCCTTCTCATTCTCGTTCTGATAGCTGCGAGCGAAAGTTTCATAAGTTTCGTTTGGAACTACTGTGAGCTGGTTGATGATTTTATCATCCTGTGCATCTTCTGGGTCATAGATGCGCTGACCTTGTTGGTTCACACAAATTCGAAGACCACGGCCTATCTCTTGTCTTTTTTTGTTTTCTGAGTAGCTTTCGTTGAGAGTAGCTATTCCGAACACATTTGGATTATCCCATCCCACGCCAAGTGCTGAATGAGAAAATATAAACTCGATAGGACTATCGAATGACAATAACAGTTGCTTATTATGCAGTATCTGGTCGTAAATGTCCTTATTGTCTTTATTGGTTCTCTCATTATCCGTATATTCTCCTTGTGTGGTTTTGGCAAAGTAGAATCCCTGTACTGCCTTGATTTGTTCCTTTGAAGGAGATACGCCATTATGAAACTCCGCATACACTTTGGTAAATTGCTCTTCGAATATATCCTTGATGACAGGATTGGTAGTGCTCATATAGTTTGCCACCCTATCTATGAATATGAGAGATAGATTCTTGATACCTTGTGGGCGTAAGCGAAGTCGGTTCTCAAAGTGGCGACGAATAAGCCATTCTAGTTGTAATGCCCAAATCTGTTCCTTATTGGCTGAAGAATTCCCTTGCGTAATACTTGTTCCGTTGGTAAACTCCACAGTCCACTTTCTTGTACTCATCTTCTTATAGATGCGGCTGATAGTAAAGTCTGTATAGGAATCATTTCCTGATTTTACAGCCAGATTATCTCCTTTTTTAAGGAAATTCGAATCCTTGAACAGAAAGTTTTCCTTTGACTTATTGAATCTCCACAGTTTCAACTTAATCTTTGGTTCGCCTTTTGTTTCTTGCACATCGCTGATTTCTATTTTCAAGGTTGCTTCATCGTTTTTCTCCGTCACGGTGAGCACTTCTATCTTCTTGACAAGTCCAAGACGATAGCTATCGTTAGGTGTGAGTTGATAAAGCATGTTCATTTTTACTGCATGGGTTGCAGAATAACGAAACTTGAACAATGGATGCAACTTTGAAAGCCACTCCTTGGAATTGTCTGTGTCCATTCCCTCTTGTGGTTCATCCATAAAGATGATAGGATGGGTTCTGCCGACAGCTTCAATATGAGGCTTGTTATTAAACAAGTCTTCACGTACAGATTGATTAAGAATCTTATCTTCAGAATTGAATGAAGCCATGGTCATTATCATCAACTGTGGAGTTTCTGCAGTGATGAAGTCTCTTAGATAACTCAATTTAGAGCTATCGTAAACAAATGCATTCAGTGAGGCTTCGTATCTTTCTTCCAATTGTTCTTTAAAGTTGTGGAAGGTATCTATAACCCCTTGTCTTATAGGAACAGAAGGAACTAATACTATGAACTTTGTGAGTCCATATTCTTTGTATAGTTCGTATGCTGTTTGGATATAAGTAAGAGTTTTTCCTGTACCAGTTTCCATTTCGATGCATGCATCTTGCGATTCTTGAAGGTTTGCATTACTCTTGGAAATATGGTTCTCTTCTATGATTCTTTGGATGTTGGCATACAATTCCTTCGGAGACAATGAGCAATAGTTTGCCCTAATGTCTTCGTCTGTAGAATTGTCATATGTATTCTTCTCCATACCTCTAAAGACTTCCACTACGCTATGAATGGCAATCTTTTGATGTTCTGGGTTTTCTAATCTAAATTGCATGAATCTTCGATGTTTTAATGATGTACTCACAATTGTCTTTGCGTGATATAAGCTTCTTTTATTCTTGAATATGTATCTAGAAAAATCAGCTCTTCTTTGCAAGTTTAGCGCAAAGTTACAAATATTTTTTGAATTATTTATCCAAAAATGACTTTTAATTCTAATTCAGACTATTTTTTTGTATTTTAAGGCATAAATACTTGTAATTTCCAATCTTTCTTCGTACCTTTGCCACTTGAAGGGTGAGAAATCTGATTTATAGAAGGTTTGGAATCATCCGGAAGGTGGAAGAAAGCAACGTAGAACTTTAAAAGCGAAAGAAATATGGAGGAAAAGAAATATCATATCGAGGAATCGGAGATTGCAGGGGATAAGGTTTGTGAGCCATCGCCTGCCTATCGTTCTATGGCATCATCAGCTTCATCCGTATCATCCGTATCATGGGATGAGGCTTATGATATCGATTCCTATCCTATGGGTCGCTCGCTGGAGCAGGTGATGGAGCATTGCGCTGAAATAGACAAGCACTTGGATGACTCGAACTATGGTCATCCTGTGGATGATTTGATTGCAAGATTAGAACAGAAGATTGCGCAATGGAGATAAAGACAGATGATTTATTTGATAGCGAATTTGACAAATGTGTAGATTACGCATTGTTGGAATTTGGCAGAAAAACAGCCCAAAAATGGATTGATGGCTTGATTGGTATAAAACACCATTTGAGGCTGATGCCAGAACGCTATCCATTTGTACCTGAACTGCAGAAATGGAGAAAGTATCGTGGTGCCATCATCATGAAGAACTTCAAGATTATCTATTTCTACAATGAGGAGAAAGATATCATCTGGCTGGTGGATCTCTGGGATTTGCGCCAAGACCCTCGTAAGCTGAACCTGCGAGCCAGGAGGATAGAAAGAAAGGATTATCATTAGTCTTCATGATAAACAAAAGAACCCGCCAGGTGTCCCAACGGATTTTGAATCCGGTAGGACACCTGGCGGGATGTTTGTTTGGAGTTGTATTTTATAAAGACTCATCCACTTCTTTCCAATCTATCAATCCCTTGCCTGTTTCATCGAGTTCCACGGCCAGGGCGATGACCTTGCGCTTGTCCGCCTTGAATGGCTCTGTGTAGCTCTTTTCCTTCATCTGGTTCTCGGCTGCAGAAATGCCGCCATTGTTCGATAGCTTCAGCTCCAGGACGTAGATGAAGGATGGAACCTCCACAATCATATCAATTCTGCCAGTGGCCAGCATCCTTTCTACTTCCACCCTAAAGCCCAATGCTCTGAATATCGTGCTCATTATCAGTCGGTAACGCTCCTCCATATCCATGCTCGCCATCTTCTTGTTGCTGTATGGAACATCGGCAATAAGAGCCTTCAATGCCTTCTTGGCTTCTGCGGTATTGCCGTCCTGCATCATTTTTCTGAGGAAGCTCTGCGCAGAAACCACTTCCGAAT
>OQWE01000306.1_pt1 | contig 17147 bp, 17 predicted proteins | sample 1691591 | NCBI WGS metagenome assembly OQWE01 (sample SAMN03418265, study PRJEB22391) | human gut metagenome | biome: human-gut; feature: organic feature; material: feces | host: Homo sapiens | place: Tanzania | collected 2013-01
TAATGAAAATACTTGACACTACGCTACAATACAAACCAAAATTATTGCAATTATACTCCCTACATCACATTTAATATGGTTGACGCCAAAAAACACGACAATGAATATTTGCTTATGTTAAAATTATTGGTAAATTTGCATAACTATGAACTAAGAGATGCATATAACTAAAACAAAGCTATGGGAAAATATCCTAAACGTATTTTTCTTCCGGCATTGGCGCTGATGATGCTTTCGGGCGCTGCCAATGCTGAGAATATCAGCGTGTCTACACCCAAGACATCGCTCGTAGTGGATGCCACCAAGGGTGGAGCATTCAAATTTGTGTATTATGGCGACAAGCTGACTGATGCCGACATAGCCACACTACAGGCTGGCGGAACAGCAGGCAAGGACGCTTATCCAGTATATGGCATGATAGGCGAATCGGCTGCTGCACTTTCGGTGCGCCATGCCGATGGCAACATGACTCTACAGATGGACGTCGACAGCTACACCACTACAACCGAAAAGAACGCCAAAGTGCTCAAAGTGAAGCTCAAAGACCGCGTATATCCCTTCTACGTCACCGTGTGCTATCGTGCCTACAACGATGTGGACATTATCGAGATGTGGACCGAGATAAACAACGGTGAGAAGTCTACCGTCACTCTCTCACAGTTCGACTCAGCCTATCTGCCCATACGTCGTGGAAATGTATGGATGTCGCACTTCTACGGTGCATGGGCTAATGAGGCACAGCTGTCGGAAGAAGAGCTGAAGCCCGGCACATTCATTATTGACAACCATGACGGAACACGTAATGCACAGACATCACGTGGAGAGGTAATGTTCTCGCTCGACGGCAAGGGTCAGGAGAATACAGGCCGTGTTATAGGTGCTGCCATTTGCTATTCGGGCAACTACAAGCTGCGCACCGTCACCGACGAGTCGGAGTATCACCAGTTCTTTGCAGGCATCGACGAGTACAACTCGGAGTATCATCTCGCCAAGAACGAGACCTTCACCACTCCCGTCACAGCCTTCTCGTACAGCAAGGAGGGACTGAGCGGAGTGAGCCGCAACTTCCACCGTTGGGGACGCCAGTACAAACTGATGAACGGCAACGTCGAGCGCAAGATTCTGCTTAACTCTTGGGAGGGCGTATATCTCAACATCAAAGAGCCGGAAATGGCGCAGATGATGGCAGACATCAAGTCGATGGGTGGCGAACTGTTCGTCATGGACGACGGATGGTTTGGCAATAAGTACAAACGTAGCGTTGACAACTGTGCATTGGGCGACTGGGTGGTTGACAAGAACAAGCTGCCCAATGGCATTGAGGGATTGCTTGCCAAAGCCAAGAAACAAGGCATAAAGTTCGGTATATGGCTTGAGCCGGAGATGTCGAATACCAAGAGCGAACTCTATGAGAAGCATCCCGACTGGGTGATTAAAGCACCCAACCGCGACCTTCAGTGCGGACGCGGTGGCACACAGGTGGTACTCGACCTCGGCAATCCTAAGGTGCAAGACTTCGTATTCGATGTTATCGACAACCTCATGACCAAGTATCCAGAGATTGACTACATCAAGTGGGACTCTAATATGAAGATAACAAACCACGGTTCGCAGTATCTCACAGCCAATAATCAGAGCCATCTCTTCATCGAGTATCATCGTGGCTTTGAGAAGACATTGCAGCGTATACGCGCCAAATATCCCAACCTTACAATCCAGGATTGCGCATCGGGCGGTGGACGTGTCAACTGGGGAGTGCTGCCCTACTTTGACGAGTTCTGGACAAGCGACAACACCGACGCCCTGCAGCGCGTATATATGCAGTGGGGCACCAGCTACTTCTTCCCTGCCATTGCCATGGCGTCGCACATATCCAACGCTCCCAACCATCAGACAGCGCGTACTGTACCATTAAAGTATCGCACCGACGTGGCTATGAGCGGACGCCTTGGCATGGAGATACAGCCTAAGGTGCTGAGCGAAGCCGACAAGAACCAGTGTCGCAAGGCTATAGCCGACTACAAGCGCATACGTCCTATCGTGCAGTTCGGCGACCTCTACCGCCTGCAGTCGCCCTACGACAAGAAGGGTGTGGCTTCGCTCATGTACGTGACAGACGCTAAGGACAAGGCAGTGTTCTACTGGTGGAAGACCGAATCGTTCTGCAATCAGCACCTGCCGCGCATCCCAATGGCAGGACTCGACCCGCAGAAGCGCTACCGCATCACCGAGCTTAACCGCATCGACAAGACTCCGCTCGCCTTCGAGGGCAAGACGTTCTCAGGCGAATATCTCATGCAGAACGGCTTGGAAATTCCTTATGGACACAACGCCGACTGGGGCAAAGCCAACGAATGGGCAAGCCGAGTGCTGCTCCTCGAAACAGCTGAATAATAAATAGTGAAGGTTAGGAAAAAGTCCCCGTCGCTTGTGCAAGTGGCGGGGACTTTACGTCTAAATCTTACAACCTCAGTCCTACTCCAACAGTGAATGGATGCCATTCGGGAGCATACTTTGTATGCAAAAGCGGAGTGAGCGATGTGCGTGCGTAAAGCATCAAGAAGCCATATCCAAGACGTGCCTCAAGATTTATGCCTACAGGATTCATGTTGACATCTCCTGTCAGCGTATGTCTCTTGCCGAGCTTATAGCGTGAACGCTCCTTTGTACGAAACTCTATGGATGGGCCGAAAGCTGCATAGACGTCTTCAGAACCAATGCGGTTGGACCATTCCAACATTATCGGAATGCGGACGGCCCAATAGCTTAGGTAGCTTTTCGACGGACGCTCGCCATTCTCATCATCTCCAACGGCGAAAGGCTTAAAGCTTGTTATACCGTCAACGGTAGTAAGCATATAGTCGGTCTTAAAGTGATGGCTGACAAAAGCCAACGACATTGCAGCCGTCACTGCCCACGAACTGCTGCTTATAGGACACTCGAACGTACAACCCGTAAATCCCCATTCACCCGACTTGCTGTCGCGCATTTCCTTACCTTCCGACTTGACACCAAATGCCGAGCCTGCAAGCATGTTGCCACCATAGAAGAAAAACGGATAATGGCTATACTCCTGATTGCGACGCTTGTATGTCTTTCTGGGTATAAAGGGCGACGTGATATACACCTGCTCCACCTCCTGTCCGTCGACAAACTCGGTCTCTCTGACCTTCTTCATCTCCGTGCCGCACTTCTTGTACACACTTACATTCGTACGTTCACCATTTTGAGATATGGCAAACTTCTGACTGTTGAATACAAAAGTTGTGTCGTACGTGTTAGACACTGTGGCTGACTGCTGGGTGTATGTTGTGTCTTGCGCTGTGGTTGCCTCCTGTGCTAAAGCTATGGCTGGCATGAAGGTTGCCGCCAATACCAATGTTCTGATATTCATAATATACGTTTTTTAAATTTCCAAATATTTCTCTTTATATATCTTGTTATCTCTTAGTATAGCATATCGACATTATGTCGTCCGGCGACAAATCGCCTTCGATGTATATCACAGCCCCTTTGCCTCGGTCGGTATTGCTAAAGAGGATATATCTATTGTTGCCTGACGACAGTGGTGCCATCATATAGTAGCCGCTTGCTATTCGTCCGTCGTCCACTACCTCACGAATCTTCTTAGCTGCCCGGCGGTCGGTCTTCAGGATGTTGTTGATGCTTGCTGCATATTTGTTATTATATGTAAGGCTCTTGTATATGGCCAGTTGATAGCCTCGGAGCTTGGTGTTTTGCATCACCACCATTTTGCAACCCTTAGAATGACCGTACTGCTGGAAGATGCCATTAACGGCAAGTCCATCCTGCGCGTGGCTCGGAAGCATAACGCACAACGTCATGACAAGCAGAAGACCCATCCTGGCTGCAATCAGCGGAGGTTTGCGTATGATATCAAATAGTTTATGCATAATGTAAATGGTTTTTATTGTTTCAAATGTTATTGCATCAGGTCGAGTGCACTGAACGGATCGTCGTTCTCTGCCGAGACAGTCTGCAGTGCTTCATCCACCTGCTCGTTTATCACTTCTTGGTTGGTATATACCTTTCCGTCTATGACAGCATAGTTTTGCGGTGTCGTGGTGGAAACATTATACATCTGTGGCACAAACATTACGATGACAATAGCTACAGCAGCCACAGCTGATGAAATCCATATGCGAGGACGATGCAAAGCTATCAGCAATGTATTGCGGCGGTGCGTCGTCTCCCGCTCCTCGTCCACAAAGCCGAACAAGGCTTTCAGCGGACGCCACTCTTCTGGTATGTCGTCTCCGACAAGCCGAAACCACGTTCGCAACGTAGCCTCCTCCTCGTTGGTAGTAGCGCCCGACAAATATCTGTCGATAAGCATCCGAATGTCGGTTTCGTGCAATTTTGGTATTATGTCTTTTATCATGTTCCGATTCCTTTCTTCATTATTTTAATGTAAGTCTCGCGTATCTTGATTCGTGCTCTTGAGAGGTTTCGCCTGAGATTATCAGCAGTGCACCCCGTTATCAGCATTATCTCATCAGCGGTATAGCCTTCTATCTCCTTCATACGGAATATCTGCTGTTGTAGAGGTGGCAACTGTGCAACGATGTCGCGGATTAACCTTGTCTCGTCACGGAGTTCCGCCCGCCGGTCGTCCACAGCTATGTCCACTTGGTCGGGCATTGCTGCTGTATGGCTCTCGTGTCGCTGTTGGTCAAGATACAGATTGTGAATCATTGTCATGGCAAGCGACTTGAGCCGCCCTCCAGAATCGAGCCTTGAACGCATGTCCCAAAGGCGCAACATCACCTCCTGCACAAGGTCCTCGGCATTGTCCTCCGACTTTGTGACACTCAGCGCATAGCCTAACAGCTCGTCGCGCATGGGCAGGATGATATGGTTAAATTCGCTTGGTTTCATTTCTCTTACATAGATATAACGTATGAAACAAAAAAATCGGACATGCTATTCAAGATTTTTATTAGGATATTTCTCTCCTATTTCCCTATAAACAAAAAAAGGCTTTACATTAGATTGTAGAGAACTTGGTTCTCGTTACATCTAATGTAAAGCCTTTTATCTTAAAACTCGAATTTCTAAATTACAATGTCTTTCCGATTTTTTGTGCTTCTTCTGCCACCATATTAGTAAGCTCCACAAACTGCTGCACTGAGAGTTGTTCGGGGCGCTTGGTCATGATGTCTTGAGCATAGAATTCTGGCGATGCAGAACCTCCAAATATCTGGCGCAATGATACACGCAGCATCTTACGGCGCTGATTGAACACAGTCTTCACCACGCGCTTGAACAGACGCTCGTCGCATCCAAGGTCCATCACCTCATTGCGTGTCATGCGTATTACGGCACTCTTCACCTTTGGAGGCGGATTGAACACTGTCTCGTCGACGGTGAAGAGATACTCCACGTCGTACCATGCCTGAATCAGTACCGACAATATTCCGTAGGCTTTGTTGCCCGGAGCCGATGCTATACGCAGAGCCACCTCGCGCTGTATCATACCCGTACAGCAAGGTATCAGCTCCTTATAATCGAGCATCTTAAAGAATATCTGCGACGAAATGTCGTAGGGATAGTTGCCAGTGAGCACAAACTGATTGCCGTCGAAAATCTCGTTGAGATCCATGCGCAGGAAGTCCTGGCCAATGATGTTCTCACGAAGTTTCGGAAACTTCTCGTTGAGATAAGCCACCGACTCCTTGTCAATCTCTACAGCCTTTACGGGACGAGGCTTGGTGACAAGAAACTGCGTCATGACACCCATACCGGGACCTATCTCAAGCACCGGTATGTCGGGACAAGCATCTACCGTGTCGGCAATAGCCTTGGCAATGCCGAGATCAGTAAGGAAGTGCTGTCCGAGATTTTTCTTTGGTCTTACGGATTTTATCATTATTCGGCCTCCTGACGGTCGTCTACATTATCACCTTCTGTGGGAGCGAGTGCTGCCTCGAAGTCAGTGATACCGTTGTTGACGAGGATGTTATACCACTGGATGAGCTTCTTGATGTCTGAATCGTGAACACGGTCGCGATCGTATGCAGGCAAAACCTCAGCAAAGAAAGCGTGCAACTCGTCGGCTGAACACTTCTTGTAGTTGAGCGAGCACTCCTTCGACTGCTCCTTCTCGCCAAGATTCTTGAGCACCTGCCACAATGGGATGTCCTCAGCGTCGGTGTACATTGCGATGTCGGCAAGCGATGTAACACGGTCGGAAGCGAATGCCGGCATGCGACGGTGAGTAGCGTCGATAGCCTCAACGATGAGGTTACGGTTGCCACGATTGACGAGTTTGTAAAGTCCTGGTTTACCTGCTATTGAAAGAATTGTTTCCATTTTCTTTATTTATTAATTTATTAGTTATTAATTATTATTCGGGGCAACTGGAATTGCACCGATATACATTCTTATATTAAATAATTACAATTATTATTCGGCTGGTTGGAACAGTTGCAGCATTCTGTCTATCTGTTGCTGCAAATCGCTCACCCCGTCATTCATTATGACGAAGTCGCTACGCTGCTCTACTTCCTCCTGCGTCATCTGTGCGTCAATCCATTCGGCTGCACGCTCGGCCGATATGGAGTCGCGCTGCATGATTCGCTGTATGCGCACATTGCGTGGCGCCGTAACACATACAATATGGTCGAAATGCACACGGCGGTCGAATCCGCTTTCGAAGAGTATGGCACTCTCAAGCCACTCCATTCCCGAAACTTTATAGTCAGCAGCCACAGCGGGATGCACCACATTGTTGAGAGCCTGCTTGTTGGCTTCGCTTGCAAGCAGAAACTCTGCCAACACACACTTCTGAAGCACTCCGTCGGCAGAATACACATTATCGCCAACAAGTTCCTTCAGTTGGTGCTGCAAACTGTCAGACGTTCGCATAAGACGTTTGGCGGATGCATCACAGTCGTATATCTTGATGCCACGCTGCTCAAGCATACGGCACACATAGCTCTTGCCCGAACCTATGCCTCCTGTTATCGCTATTCTCATTGCTGTTCGATTAGATAATCCACCTGAGATATTGACAGTTTGGCGCTACGCACGCTGTGCGGACTCGCCTTCAGGTATATGTTGCACTTGTCGGACGGATGCTCCATAAGTTCGTTATAGTCAACAACGACCTGGAACTGGTCGGCTGTGATATTGCGGAACATGCTTGCTCCAACAATAAAGTTCACCTTGACGCGCGACGGGAATGTGCGCAGCACCTTGCCCTCGGGCATGTTTATTGAGCCTACCGGCACATCAATGCTCTCCTCGGTCATGATGTCGGGATAGAGACCGATACGCACACGGTCGGGCACCATCTTCACTCCCTTTATCTTCTCAAGCGCTACGGTCTGAATGACAGTGTCGCCGAAGTTTACTATATTAATAGGTACTGTCTTGACAAAGCGCAACGAGTCGAGTACGCGCTTGCTTGCATACACCGTAATCTGGTCGGGCCAAAAGCGTGTACGTGCCAGATAGTACGACTTGCCCGGCACTACATAGCCAGCCATGCGCACCGGCAACTGCTTAGACACGCCGTAGTTGAAGTAGAAATCGAGTCGGTCGGGTTTCACCTGTATGATTTTCGATTGTGCCATGAATCGCTGGCTAAGCATCTTTAGCAAGTCGGATGCCGGCACATATCCATAACCCGTCTGACGATTGGCATATACAGAGAAGTTGACTGACACCGGCTGTATCATGTCGCCATACATATATGTGGCAAGAGTGAATCCCTTGTCGCGCACGGTGACACGAACGGTATCCTCCATTTCGGTGGTGAGCACCACATTCTTGGGCACATTCACCAACCTAACCGGCACTTTTATTTCCTGTTCATATGTTTCGTTCAATGCCATCATGAGCCAGAATATGCTGCTCAGGAAGAGAAAGAACAAAAAAATCAGAAACTCCTTGTTCACTGAACTGAACAAGAAGTTCCTGACAACCTTGAATATTTGCGTCAAACGATATTTCATCTGGCAAACCTTCCGTATGTTTTATTACTTCTGTACTGACTGTGCGTTATCAGCGTAAACACCAGTCTTGTCTACTGTGATGACTACACCACGTGCAATCTCCACCTCAACAATGCCAGCAGCCAAGTCTACACGGCGTACAGTGCCATGTATGCTTCCGCCAAGGAGCACCTTGTCGTTCTCCTTGAGAGCGTTCTGGAACTCGCGAATCTTCTTCTGCTGTTTCTGCTGCGGACGGATCATGAAGAAATACATGATAGCAAAGATTGCCACCATCATTATAATCATTCCCATTCCACCACCTTGCGCTGCCTGGGCAGCGAGTACGATTGTATTCATTGTCAATATTATTATGTATTATTAAACTTCAAAAATTAAAACTCCTGCTCGTCGGTATTGGCTTCTTCCTCCTGCTGTGCAGCATAGCGTGTGCGCAATACTTCACCATCCTCAAGGGCCTGCTGAGTACGGTTGAGGCGCGGTGTTGACTGACGACGTGAAGCCGGACGACGCTGCGGACGGTCCTCGATTGTCTTCATCAACTTGCCTGTAGACACGAGATAGCGGGCTATAGAATCGAGCATACCGTTGATGTATCCACCTGACTTAGGTGTAGAGTACAGCTTTGCAAGGTCTACATACTCGTTGATGGTCACGCTGATTGGTATGTTGGGGAACGTGAGCATCTCGGCAATGGCTATCTGCATGATTACCACATCCATGTATGCCAAACGTGAGAAGTCCCAGTTGCGCGATGTCTCACTCATATAGCGCTGATACTGGTCGGCATTGAGAATCGTGGCACGGAACAGCTTCATTGCAAAATCCTTGTCTTCCTGGTCCTTGTATTCGGGAAGAAGGTCCTGCTTCGACTTGTTCTTCGGATCGAAACGTTTGATGGTCTTCAACACGAATGTATCAACCACCTCCTTGTCATCGTTCCAGTACAGGCTCTGCTCCTCAAGCAGTTGGTCAAGATTTTCGTTCTCCTGTATGAGCTGACGATAAAGTTTGCGCCACAACTCACGGTCGGCCTCATACGATTCGTCGGTATCAGCCATATAGTCGGCATAAGCCTGACTCTGCTCTATCTGGTTGCAGAGCGAGCGTACAAACTCCAGACTGTCAGACCACGACTGCTTCTGTGTCTCAGCAAAGTCGAGCAACTGACGGTTTTCCTCAAGCTGTACTGCAAACTTATTGTATGCGAATTTCTGCGACGGCATTTCTCCACCCTCACGCACTGCACGCTGGGTAGCCACCTCAACACGGCGGCGCTCTTCTTGAGTCACTGCCACGATAAGCTCCAAGAGGTAGTTGTACAGATCGTAAGCCTTCGAAAGACTGAACAACAGCTCCTTCTCTGCGCTGTCCATGAGTTTGTTGCCGTTCTGATAGTAAGCGTAGGTTAACTGGACTATCTTGATTCTTATTAATTCGCGATTAATCATCTCTTTGATATTATATATAATGTATCTCTAATGTTTCTGTTTGTTTTTCGCTTTGCAAAAATAGACAAAATTGGGTGAACTACCAAGAAAATCAGTAATAATTATACATTTTATGGATAAACTTTGCTCATTTCAGAGAAAAGATGTACCTTTGCACCGCTTTTTTGAGCACATCTATACAGAAAATGAATAAAAATTCTCGTGTGATGGCGAATTAAGGCATAAATCACATTATTTATTAAACTTAATTTAGAGTAACACAATTATGAAAGAGATTAACGTTACAGGTCAGAAGCGTGAAGCCCTTGGAAAGAAAGCTTCTAAAGCATTGCGTAAGGAAGGTCTTGTACCTTGCAACCTTTATGGTTTGGCAGAGCAGGACGGCAAGCCCGTTGCCAAGTCATTCGCTATCGCTATGACAGAGCTCCGCAAGATCATCTACACTCCGCACATCTATGTTATCAACCTCAACATCGACGGCGAGTCTCACACAGCGATCCTCAAGGAGATCCAGTTCCACCCGGTAACTGACGCTGTTCTGCACGTAGACTTCCTCGAGGTTAACGATCAGAAGCCTATCACAATCGGTATTCCTGTTAAGCTCACAGGTCTTGCACAGGGTGTACGTGATGGTGGTCGCATGAACCTCTCTATCCGTAAGATCGAGGTTACAGCTCCCTACCAGCAGATTCCTGAGCACCTTGACATCGACGTTACAGCCCTTAAGATTGGCAAGAGCATCAAGGTTGGCGAGTTGAGCTTCGAGGGCTTGGAGATCGCTACAGGCAAGGATGTCATCGTATGCTCTATCAAGATGACACGTGCCGCTATGTCTGCTGCTGCTAACGCACAGGCTTAATCAAATAGCACATTAGCACATTTAATAGAAAAAGAAAGCGCACGCGTCATTATGACGAGTGCGCTTTTTTGTTTCTGCATATAGACTCAATTGAAGCAGCAAAGCATCAATTAATCATTAATCATTTACAATTAATCATTTAAGAAGTGGACAAATACTTGATAGTGGGTCTTGGCAATCCCGGACGCGAATACGAGATGACACGTCACAACACCGGATTTATGGTAGTCGACGAGTTGGCCAATAAGCTCGGTGTAACTTTCGAAGACAAGCGTTATGGTTTTGTAGCCGAAGCATCAATTAAGGGACGCAAGGTGTTCATACTGAAACCCACAACATACATGAACCTCAGCGGCAACGCTGTGCGCTACTGGCTTCAGAAGGAGAATATCGAGCAGAGCCGTATGCTCGTCATCGTCGACGACCTCTCCATTCCGCTTGGCGACTTCCGCCTGAAAGGCAACGGCTCTAACGGCGGCCACAACGGACTGGGCAACATACAGCAGCTCATCGGACAGCAGTATGCACGTCTGCGTATGGGCATCGGTGCCGACTTCCAGCAAGGACAGCAGGTAGACTGGGTGCTCGGCAAATACGACGACGAGGACATGAAGACTCTGCAGCCGTCAATCGACATGGCGGTAGAGATAATAAAGAGTTTTGTACTTGCCGGACTGAACATCACGATGAACCAGTTCAACAAGTTCGGAAAGAAAGCTAAGCAAACCAATCAGAAATAATCACATGTCAGAAACAGCACGCATAGACAAATGGCTATGGGCAGCGCGCATATTCAAGACACGCTCTATCGCTGCCGATGCCTGCAAGAACAGCCGCGTTACGATAGGCGGACAGAATGTCAAGCCAAGTCATACGATAAAGGCTGGCGAAGTGGTGAGTGTTAAGAAATCGCCTATCACCTACTCATTCCGCGTACTCAAGACGATAGAACAACGAGTAGGTGCCAAGTTGATTCCAGAGGTATACGAGAATGTGACCGACCCCAAGCAGTACGAACTGCTTGAGATGAGTCGTATAAGCGGATTTGTAGACCGCGCACGTGGCACAGGCCGCCCCACAAAGAAGGAGCGACGTGCCCTTGATGCATTTGTCGACCCAGCCATGTTCGGCTTCGACGACATTGACGACGATATTGACGGCGACGAATAAAAACAATCAGCCAAACCGACTACGACGAACAGACGGCAATTATACGCCGTCCTCGTCGTCAGCTTCGTCTACAACATCGCTGGCCGTATCGAGCTGTGTATCCTTGACTATACTCACCGTTCCACCGCGCGAAACAGTCAGTACAAGTGGCACATACTCATCACTCATCTTATCTGGCGAACCAACACTGGCTGCAAATATCAGCGAGCCACCATCAGCACGGTCGAACACAATGCCAAGCAAAGCGCCGTAGGCATTGTCGTCGTCAACATACTGTGCAAAGTCGGTCTTTGAGAATGTACGGTTGAAGAAAGCCGTACCGTCAGGCCGGCTTATAGTTAGCGTTATACGATTGTCGTAGTAGCGGTTGCCTTGCTCGTCTACGGCCTGCGGAAGCGATGTGTCGGGCTTACGCTCTGCCACAACCTTATAAGTTCCGCCGAGCCACTCCACGTCGCGCACTTGGCGATATTCGTCCATCTTCTGCACACCTTTCTTAGGCTTAGGAGTTGGTTTCTTCACAATGATATCTGTTGTGCGAGGTTTTTCCTTGCACGATACAACCACGCCAAGCGACATGGCCGCCCACGCTACTATAAAAAAACTCTTGAATAATGTCCGTGTCTTCATAATGACGACAAAGTTAATGCAAATCGAAGACAATACAAAATGAATTCGGTCATTTTTAAATAATAAGCTATGAGAACAGCAATAACCACACTTACACTTGTCGCCCTCACGCTTCTCGCATCTTGCTCAGGCAAAAACGAGAAGCCGACGACCACAGCCGACACTACAGCCACAGAACGTGTCGACACAACACGATTGATGGTGATGCAGATACAGCGATGCTCACGTCTGTACACCACCGAGTATCGCATACACAAAGTCATAACCCACGACGACCAAGTGAAGATGAAGGGCCGCGTACTCAGCCACGACTACGACATTAATCTGCCGTTGGGCAAACGCAAGATAGCCATACCCGTCGACGCCACCGTGAAAGCCTACATCGACTTTGCCGGTTTCTCTGATGCCAACGTTCGTCGCGACTCTACACATATAGAGATTGTACTGCCCGAACCGCGCATTGTGCTGACATCGTCGCGCATCGACCACAACGGCATACGTGAGTACGTTGCACTGACTCGCCGCAACTTCTCCGACGAGGAACTCTCGGCCTATGAACGTCAAGGACGCGACGCTATAATAGCCGACGTTGCCCAGACCGACATTATTGAAAACGCCCGTATCGGGGCCGCCAACGTACTCATACCGATGATAGAGCAAATGGGATTCAGCCCCGAAAACATCACGATCTCGTTCAGTCGCGACTACAAGCCACGTGACATTATGAAACTAATAGACCGTTCAACCATTGAAAACAAGCAAAATGCGAAAGTCAGAAAATAACCCCACACGCCCAAAGGAGACATTCTTCGGATTTTGGTTGAAATCAACCGCCGTAAAGATTGTCTTTATCGCAATACTCATTGTGTGCGCTATTATTGTGGTGCGCCACTACATGAAGAAGACGGTCGACACCTCTACCCCACTTCAGATTGTCACCAACCAGAGCATTGACATCACTCCGACGCAGATACGCTCAATCGAACAGATTGGCAAATGGTCGTTTCTGGAGATAAGCGACGAGGAAATTGTTGACACCATACGCCGCGGTTTCTTCTCCGACGACGAACTGGTGCGCATATATTACGGCACTCTTCGCCTTGGCATAGATACTCGCCAAGCTCACGAAGGCTGGATAGCCATGCGTGGCGACACGCTTTGCGCCACCTTGCCACCCGTAAAGCTCCTCGACAACGACTTCATCGACGAGACACGCACCCGCTCGTTTATCGAAACCGGCAAGTGGAGCCATCAAGACCGCAAGCTGATGTACAACCGTGCCGACGCTATGATGCGCCGACGCTGCCTCACCCGACAGAATTACCAGACTGCACAGCAAAACGCCAAGACACAGTTTGAGAACCTGCTACGCTCTATGGGATTTGAATACGTAAAGGTAGAATTTGAAAAATAAATCATATACGACAATAGAGACAATCCTTGACAACAAACAATATGTTTTGTCAAAGATTGTCTCTATTGTCGTTTTTACATCCTTAGAAATCTACAACCGTAATTCCCGCACCGCCAAACTGCACATGCTCGTCCTTGCAGCTTGTCACATTAGGTACCGACTGCAAGTACTGACGGATGAGCTGGCGCAGAATGCCGTTGCCCTTGCCATGCAGAATGCGCACACGCGACATTCCTACAAGTATAGCGTCGTCGATGAAGTGTTGCACAGCGTTCAGAGCTTCGTCGCCACGCATGCCACGCACGTCGAGATCCTGATGGAAGTTGAGCTTATGTGAATCAATAGTCTGTCGTGTCTCACGACTGATGGCAAATGTTGCCGGCTGTGTCGACTCGGGCTTCTTGACGGTATGCTCAAGTCGCGACGTCTTCACCTTTGTCCTCACGTCACCAAACACCACCGTTGCCTCCTTGCCCTGCACCGTCTCCACAGTGCCCACAGTGGTAAGACCACGCATACGTACCGTGTCGCCCACAGCAAACGTCTGCTGCTCGGCACTGGCTGTAGGCGTAGGCAGCTTGGTTCCGATAGTAGTAGGTTTGCCGGCATTCTCCTTCTTCTCCTTCTTACGCTTCTCGCGACGTTCCTTGCGCTCCATTATCTGGCGCATCTTCTTCTCAATAAGGTCGTCTGCCGACTTAGTATCTATCTCGCTGACATCCTCCTTGAAGGCGTTCAGCTCTTCACGCAGACGCTTTGTCTCCTCCTTTTCTGCCTGACACTCGCGTATCTCGCGTATAGTATTCTCAATATTGCGGTTGCTCTCCTTGAGCAGTTCCTGAGCCTGCTCCTTGGCCTGCCGCAATATATCCTTGCGTTTTTGCGCAAGTTCCTTTATCTCTTCCTCATATTTAGCGATTGTCTTCTCCAGGTCTTTCTCGCGCTGGTGCACGCTCTGTCGTTTGTTCTCCCAGTAGCGTTTGTCGCGCACTATGTCCTGCAGATACTTGTCGCTCTGAATATAGTCCGACCCAACGATGGCGCTCGCCTCGCGTATCACCTCATCGGGAATGCCCGTCTTGCGCGCAATCTCAATGGCAAACGACGAACCTGGCTGACCGATGGCCAGCTGAAACAGCGGTCGCATCTCGTGGCGGTCGTACAGCATGGCACCGTTGGCAATGCCGTCGTGCGAATCGGCATAATGCTTCAGATTCTGATAGTGGGTGGTTATAACGCCCCACGCATGCTTCTTCACAAACTGGTTGAGCACAGCCTCAGCCATGGCACCTCCAATCTGAGGCTCAGTGCCCGTACCAAACTCGTCGATAAGCAGCAGCGTTGCCTCGCCTGCCCTACGCATCATGTTCTTCATATTGAGCAAGTGCGAAGAATAGGTAGAAAGGTCGTTCTCTATACTCTGCTCGTCGCCTATGTCTATCATGATGTCTTCGAACACACCCACCTTCGAACGCTCGCTTACGGGTATCGACAGTCCGCACTGCAACATATACTGCAGCAGTCCTACAGTCTTCAGACACACCGATTTACCTCCGGCATTCGGACCCGAGATGATGAGTATATGGCGGTCGCTCGTAAGCATTATGTCGAGCGGAACGATAGGCTTGTCCTGCTTCTTCAGTGCAAGCCACAGCAGCGGATGGCGTGCCGTTATCCAGTCGATAACCGGACCGGCATTGACATCAGGCTCAATGGCATTGGTGAGACGTGCAAATTCTGCACGAGCACGAATGAAGTCTATCTCCGCCAGAAGTTGATAGGCGTATATAATGTCATCTACATGCGGACGCACAAGCTTCGAGAACTCCGTAAGTATTACGATTATCTCGCGACGCTCGTCGGCCTCCAACTCACGTATACGGTTGTTGGCTTCAACCACTTCTGTAGGCTCGATGAATACCGTCTTGCCCGTCGATGACTCGTCGTGTACAATACCCTTTATACGGCGTTTCATAGCTGGCGCCACGGGCACAACAAGTCTTCCGTCGCGCAGCGTAGGTGTCACGTCCTTCTCTACAAGGCCCTCACTCTGCGCAGCATGCAGTATACTATATAATGTACGCGAGACGCTGCCCTCTGCCTTGCGCAACTGCGAACGTATTTCAGCCAGACGTGGCGATGCCGTATCCTTAATCTTGCCATACTTGTCCAAAATCTGGTCTATACGGCGTATGAGGTTGGGAAAGGTCATCACATCCTCGGTCAGGGCGTGAAGCGTGGGATAGTCGTAGTTGCCGTCGTCGTCGCTACGGTTCAGAAACTTCACTATACCCGATATCGTCTCCAGCGAACGGCGCAAGTCGAATATCTCATTCTCCTCAAGATGCGTGCCCTCGATGCGTATTCGCTTTATCGAAGCGCGCATGTCAAAAAAGAACTGAAGCGGGAAGTCGTCGGCTTCCTCCTGCATACGGCGGAACTCGCGGGTCTGCGACAGAGCCGTGTTTATGCGTCCGGCATCGCTCGTGAAAGCCATGTCGTCCACCTTGTCCTTACCAAGCTGGCTCAGACAGTAGCCCTTCAGCAACGAACGAATTTCGTTAAACTGTATCTTATTTTCAAAATTATCAGGATAAATCATGGTGCAAAGTTACTTTTTTTTTGTTGTTTGGTAAAAAAAAGTGCCAATTAATTTGCAGAACAAAAAAAAAGCGCTACCTTTGCACCCGCAAATGAGCAAGACGACAGAATGAGTCGCAGCATGTAGCAAGACTACATCTACCGGATTCCAGCACCCCATGGAGAGATGGCAGAGTGGTCGAATGCACCGGTCTTGAAAACCGGCGTACTGAGAGGTACCGGGGGTTCGAATCCCTCTCTCTCCGCAACAAAGTCCTGTAAATCTTGCGATTTACAGGACTTTTTCTTTTTTGCGCTCTTAAGTAGTCCCCCTTTTGATTTTTGGGTTACCACTATATAAAAGTGGTAAGTTACCACTATATAAAAACATCTATCTTTATAGTTACATATTTAGCTTTGCAATAAACTATGAGTATATTATACGGAACAAAAATAAACTAACTGCTTGCCAATACCGCACCGACAGGACTATTGTTTGCTGACTGGCTAAAGAAGAAAGGCTATTCAGTCCAACTGCAAAAGAAATACAGAGACTCTGAATTACTGACCGCGATATGCAAAGGTGCGATGTACCGCATAGTGGGCGTTTGAATGCTTATGATGCCATAGCGTCATATAACAAACAGATGGGTGGTACGATGCTGTAAGAATTACTGCAAAAATAGTCGCACCATATGACTATTTTTGCAGTGATTTCATTCTGTCCTTTTATTTCTAACCAAGAACTCTACGGATTACTATATATCCTTATTAGTCTATTTTGTGTAAATACACATTATTAACGACTACAAAGTTGTTCTTATTCCGAGTGCAAAGTTACGATGACTATTTCAAACCATTATTAAACGATTTACTTTATGACTCATTCCGGCAACGGGTATTTTCTCTGAAAATTACGCTAAAATCAGCCGAATAGCTAAAAATGAACTATTTATGAGTTTTTCACCTCAACAGAGGTAATGATTTAGCAACAGTTCTAAATTCTGCAATCTGCATACGTTTGCTGCCTAACAACTCTTTTCGGCTGCAAAAATACAAAAAAA
>OQWE01000309.1_pt1 | contig 16945 bp, 20 predicted proteins | sample 1691591 | NCBI WGS metagenome assembly OQWE01 (sample SAMN03418265, study PRJEB22391) | human gut metagenome | biome: human-gut; feature: organic feature; material: feces | host: Homo sapiens | place: Tanzania | collected 2013-01
CATATTGCAAAATACAGAAACGAGCAGAAGTCCGCTCGTTTCCATATTGTTACCTGTATAATATAGGCAAACGCCCAACTTTTTGATTTTCAATCAAAGTCCAATTTAGAGCGAGTTATATTTGTTATTACTAGAAAACAACACCCCGTCAGGAACAATAACGGCAGCCCTTCCACCATTTTGAAGCATTTTGATGATTCTAAGAAGGAATAAGAATTCTGATTTCTTTCCATTTTCTATCAAGTCCATACTTAAATCATCCATTGATACAATACCAGTAAAAGGAGGATTTGCCATTACAACAGAATATTTCCGGGCATTGTTATCATATGCAGTGGAAAGTGTGTCAAGACATTCAATATTAGGATGAGAAATGCCATGAAGCATCAAGTTCATTAATCCTATACGAACCATTGTCTTATCGATATCAAATCCATAAAAGATAGAAGTAGAGATTTTCTTTTTAGCCTCATTATCCAATACTGCATCAAAAGAGTTGGCATATCTGCTAAGACCATTCTCATCAATTATCTGTTTCTCCAAAGGTGTGTGATTGGTCAATATCCTCTGAAAAGCACCTAACAAAAAACCACCAGTTCCACAAGCAGGGTCACAAATTGTATCGTTAACATCTGGATTAATCAAATCACATATAAACTGAATGATGTGTCGAGGTGTCCTAAACTGACCATTCTTTCCAGATGAAGAGATTTCATTAATCAGAAATTCATATATATCACCTTGTACATCTTGGAAATGTTGACCAGTTTCTCTACCTTTTTCTATGTCTTGATAAATATAGTCAATCATCTTGACAGCATCATACATAAGTGACGGTTTCGAAATTTCATTAACAGCGTCACGCATATAAATAGAGAAAGGTTCATCATCAGAGCTTAATGATTTGATAAAAGGAAATACGGTGTTTCTATAACAATCAAGCATCTCTTCAGGATTTAAATTGCTGAAATTTTTCCATTTGCAAACTTCATGACCATCAAAAATGCTTTTACCCCTGTCTTCTGTAACGTTATTATACTCATCAATTTCCTCCAAACGTCTAATAAACAACAAATAAGAAATTTGTTCTATCGCTGTTATCGGATTTGTAATACCACGACTCCAAAACATATCCCACAGTCGTTGTACTTTACTTTTTATTTCTGTAGTAAGCATATTATAAGTTTTATATAATCGTAGCAGGTAGTGGTTTCGCTCCACAGGCCCAAGCCTATTCAATCATACCTACTAACCTTATTAGTTACTCATGATTTTGGATGTAAGTATTCGGTACCCCCTCATATTTCCGATACGCATATGAGTTTTAGCCCTCCACCAGCTAATGCCAGTGGAGGTTATACCTTAATTTGACTAAATTATAAATTCATTTTATTATTCATCATCTTCTCAAAATTCAGGAAGAAGATATAAAGCATATTCTTTGGCGTTGTCTTTATGTTTAATTGTTTCTTACCTTGTACCATAATCTGAATTTTTTAAGTCGATGGCAAAGGTACAAAACTATATATTGGCTTACAATACGGCTTTCACCGATTCCTTACAAAAAAACAATTCAAAATTGAATAATTCAACATCGGCAAAGCCGACCATTCAAAACTCAACACTCAAAATTCAACATTCGATCATACTTCTTCCTCTGCAAACTTCACCTTAAACCCAAGTACCGTTGCGAATATCATTTCAATATCCTTCCAGAACGAGTAGTGGCGATAGTAATGACAGTTCAGGCGCACTTTATCAGGATAAATCACGTTATCGTTATACCACACAGCAACTTCCTGGTCACTCTTCCCAGCAAGCTCAGCATGAATGTTCTCAGAAATCTTAATCTGCGGATACTTAGTAGTCAACTCACGGTAATTCATGTTTCTAAAGTCCTTCATGAATCCCGCAATCATTTCATCCTCCAGTCTATACTTAAGAGTAGCAGGACCAGTAATGCCAGGGCGCAACTTCAGTACATCCCTATCATCACCTTGCAGCTTATCAGCATAGCCCGGCACATCAGGACGAGGTCCGACAAAAGACATATTGCCTATCAATACATCCCACAGCTCAGGCAACTCATCAATCTTATAATGTCTCAGCTTAGCACCAAACGGAGTGATTCTACTATCCCCAGCCACAGAGACAGACGAGCCACTATGCTTCACCGTCATCGAACGGAACTTATGACAAGTAAACAACTTGCCATCCTTTCCCACTCTCTTCTGACAGAAGAAAGCCGGACCGCCCGGCATCTTCTTATGGATTAAAAACGCTACTATGGGGAATATCCACCAAATCAAAAGCAGCCCCAATAGGGACGCTACAATGTCAAAGAGTCTTTTGAATATCATAAATAAATTACAATTCTATTTGTTTCTTTATCTTTGCAGGAACTCCAGCAACCATAACATTATCTGGGATATCACGACAAACAACGGAACCTGCTGCTACGACACAATTATTACCTATTCTACAACCTGGCAAAACAATAACTCCCGCACCTATCCATACATTTGAACCTATCCAAATGTCTTTATGTATAGGAGGATACACCTTGCTTAACAAATTATATGGAGCATTGGGATTCGCGTTTGTCGTTAATAATGTTCTATAAGCCAAAGTACTGTTCTTTCCTATATAAATGTTTGAAGAGGCTATTAATAATGTCTCTGCATTTATGCATACATTATCTTCACAGAAGATTTTACCCCCCCCGATTTTTTTTACTCCATGAAAAGAAACTTGTACATTACGTCCCAAATTCCATCCTCTACGAGTCAGCAACCATTTTTGGATGCGACACATTAACCTATATAAATATATCATAATTATGGGTTTAATTTACCATTCTTAATTAATTTCTCAAAATAATATCCAAACTCTCCAAGTATAGCCTTCCGGTCATCCTTGCTGAAATCATCAAAGGCATCAAAACCACTGAATGAGAAAACACGTTTCATTTCCTTTGGATTCCATTTCAATTTCAATATTCTACCAACCAATGTGATAACATCTCCAAGAATCCATTTAGTACGAGTGCCAATGCGCACATTTATAGGATCTTCATACTTTCCTTCTGTTGCCAATTTATACATTACCCAAGGAATATCAAAACCTGCTGCAACTGGCGTTGCCAATCCACCAGTAAATCTTGCATTGGTCTCAATGTAAGCAATTTTATTTGTTTTAGGATCGTAACGGAAGTCCATTCCACAAACACCACGGAAATCAACCGCATCCATAAGCTTTTTAGCTTCAGCTTCAAGCTGCGGCATTTCTACAATTTCACGTTGAGTAGTTGTACCACCACCATCAGTCTTTGTTACAAGAGCATGATACACCGACATCTTGCAGAAACCATCCCAGCGAACACAATCCACACTATAGTCTGTACCGCCAATCCATTCCTGCAATAGTGTCTCTTCATTTTTATGCTCATCCATCAATTTAAGCAATTCTTCCTTATTCTTCGGGAAATATACTCCCTTGGCGGAATTGCCTATAACTGTCTTGAATACCACAGGATAACATCTCACCTCTTCTGCAGAATGATACACTTCTGGTACAGCAACACCTGCCTTACGAGCCACTTCTGTACTCTCAGCCTTATTGGCAAGCATAAGCAGTTTGTCTGCGCTCTCGTATGGAATTATCAGATCCTTTGGAAATTCATCACGATGACGCATTATCACCACACTCTCATCATGCGTAGGCATCAACACTTTTGGTTGCAACTCTGCAATCTTTCCTTTAAGGACCTTAATAAACGCATCTTCCTCCTTAAATGGGTCGGGATATGTAAAGCTACCAGTACAAAACTTCGACATAGAGCAAATGTTTTTCTTACTCGTGTCAGCTGCCCACACTTTAAGTCCCCTCCTATGTAGTGACTTCAATATTGTATAACCTACTCTATTCCAGCAGTAAGTCAAAATAACATCACATTGTGCCATTATACTGTTCTCCTTTCCTGTGTATTATTAGCAACAAAAAGAGATTGAAATCTAATGCACTTTGGTGCAACATGAGCAACACTAATGTTCTGCTCTCGTTTAAAAAAATGTTTGTACATATACAAGTTTTTTAAAATTTCAATATTTTCAATAAATCATTTAATTTAAAATGTTTGTAAATTGCAAAAACAAATGAGCCTATTGATGACAAGACCAAAAAATCAACTGAAGCTAACGATATATTATTGAAACTTTCACTTAAAAATATTATTATCAAGCTACTAATCTCAATAACAAAACTACCATATAAATACAGATTGCAATTTCTACATTTTTGATTGAAATATTCATAACAGCCAGGAACGTTATCTATTGGTTGCCATTCTTTAACAAAGAAATCTCCCGATACTTTAGGAAATAGATGTAAATCAATAGGTTCGTTCAATAGACTTCTATCATATTCTATTAACGAATTTCTAACTTCTTCTATCAGAAACTCATTACTAAATCTCAAATGCGAATACATTCCATAGTTTCTATCAAAATAATACCATATTCCATTTATATCATTACAGATAGAATTTAATTCTTTTGCATTTAAATAAGGATTGCCTTTACCTGTCATAACAGCCCTTAATGCAAGTCTTTTTATGTCTATTGTTTTATCCTGTAATAACTTCTTATATCTTTTACCCTCATCATCTATAGCAGACAGAGCAAACATGCATTGTTGTGCAAATTTTGCATATAAAGCAAGTTTATGATAAAATGGTCGCATTATATTATAATAACGACTTGCTATTTCACCTTTTATATGCTGATTCTCAACCAATATAATAAGACAGCCACCAATTATCATAGTTGTCAATATCGTAACTGCTGTAGACAGATGGCTGTCTGTAACGGTTTGAGAAAAATATGATGTTAATATTTGCATATCCTATTTATCCTCCCCAAACAATGCTTTCGACGACCTTCTTAACATCTTTAGGAATTCCATCATAGCGAATCCGGCGATGAAAGACACTACAAGATAAGAGTTTATGTCTCGACTTGAGAACAATGTGGAAAACATTGTGGTACGGAATGCAACTATTAGAAATGTCGCTATTGGTGCGCCTATAACTGGTCGAAATACATACCATGGCCACCATGTATCCATATCTTGGCCGTTTTTATAACATTCCCATCCTATGTAATCATAAAATGTACGTGCACTACAACCAAGGAACACGAGGCAGAATGTCAACAGAAACAAAGACGAGGAATTGGGGAATATCGTATTTGACTTAAAAGCAAGATCGTCAATGGCATTGATGTAAGCTTTGTACGAAGTCGAGTGTATTACACTGTCATTCACCACAACAAATGATTTCAGCAACTTCTTGTCGGTATCATCTATCATCTTGTACGACTTAAATGTACCACCCGACTTGAAGAACCACGAAGGAGTATCGCCCTCAATCTCTATATTGGCAGCATCTTTGTTAACAACACATACCTGAGAAGACTGAAGCGTAGGCTCATAAAAACAACAAGCTCCAACGATAGCCATCAAACTTAATAGTGCCGTAATAATTAATATAGTCAGTTTCTTTTTCATAATTCTAAACCAGCGTTTCATTCGTTCTACACAATCAATATGTTTTTTGAAATCACACTTTACTGTAGAAGCATAATGCAGGAAATTATCTATTATATCTCTTGGACTATTGTTAGGAGTAGGAAGCTTACTATAAGTAGCCAACCTTATATATCTAAATACAGAATAAAAGTCAAGAAGCTTTCTCTGTTCTGGATTATCATATAGCCCATATTTTTGAAGTATACACCTTGTTATTCTACTGTTGCCCTCTTGCGACAATAAATAACTGACACCTAAGATTGGGTCACCTGACATCAGTCCTTCGAAATCAATGAATGCAGCAAGCTTATTGTCATCAGATATAATAATATTGTCTAAACTAAAATCACTCCATACCAGGCAATGTGATGGCTCTTCTATCTGTTCCACATATTCATATAAGCCATCACATATCTCGACATTCTCCTCATCCTTCTCATGTTTAAAGAAAAGTCTTGACTGTTCTATCTCACTTTGCAAAAAGCGTTTCCAAGAATCATAGTTAAACAGACCTTCTTCAGCAACCCTTCCATATTTCGTTGTTTTAAACTCAGATATCTTTCTGTAATTCTCAACAACCTCATCACAAATAGAATTTATTTGCTCCTCACTCAGTTTATCATTCTTGTCTTTAAGAGTTTCGCCTTCAACACAATAATATATAATGTATGATACACCGTCTTTCTTATTGCTATAAACAAAAGGTACAGGGACTTTTATTCCATTCCTTACAAAAGCTTGTAAATAACCATACTCTATCTTAGTCAACCAACTGCGGAATATGGGGTAACAACGTACAGCATAAGTCGTCTGATTAGACTTCAATATATACGTATCCGTCATTACTCCCTTTGGAACATACTCAAGAGTAAAGTCCTTCCATCCCTCAGTTTTTAGTTGATTAGCTAATCCCTCTTTTGTTGTAAACATCCTACGATTCGTTTAAATGTATCTTCATCTATCTGCGGAACGAAGAAGTAATGCTCAAACAGTTCTAAGTCTTCCATTCGATAAGCGTTTTCGAATATCCACTTTTCTGTGGCAGCATCCATCGTAAACCCCAACTTGTTCTTGTAATGCAACAGTCGAAACCAAAAGACAGACACTGTCGAAAGATTGATTTCCTCAGAAACATTCCTCTCAGGAAAGTCCAATCTAACAGCTCTCAGTATCTTATTTTGGATATCTTCAATACCACCTACGGGATCAAACATTTCTCCCGTTTTAATATTTACAGCTATTGCATTAGCAGTAAAGTCAAAGTTAGTAAGCAAATCATTTATATTTTGTATAGGATTTTGCGAAACCACAAAATTATAGAATGGCACCAAGTCTACGTAATGCTCATCATCACATTTTAGATAAAAACGTGGAGACCCATATTGTCCATAGTCCGTATACCCATATTTGTTCAGATATATAATCAGGTCATATAATTGTCGTGGAGTACAATTTATAAAGATGTCTATATCCTTCCCTCCATCCCCATTAATAATCTGATACGTGATGTGCTTTTCCAAAGTAATGATAGTGATCGAATCCATCTTCGCAAACAGGTTCTTCTCAATGCGACAGCTATCAAAGAGGGGCGACCTTATGATGCTTCTGCCTTGCAGCGGACATACAATAATTTCGCCCGTCTCCAAGCAGTAAAATATACGAATATTAAATTTGCGGAAGTGCCAGATACCAATTTGCTGGATTGTCATATTCAGATAAGTACCAATAAGCCTTCTACTATCTCTTTCCAGCCGGAAGGTACTAATACTGCTGGTGACTTGGGTGCTGCAGCATCCATTACCTATACCAATCGTAATCTCTTTCATGGGAGTGAGCAATTGAGTATAGAATTCCGTGGTGCTTATGAGGCAATTACCGGTTTGGAAGGTTATCAGGATCAGAACTATACGGAGTTTTCTGTAGAAACAAAATTGGTTTTCCCTCGTTTCCTTGCTCCATTCCTTTCCAAGAGTTTCAGGCGCAGACAGACAGCAAGTTCTGAATGGGCTGTAAGTTGGGATTTTCAGAATCGACCAGAATTTCATCGTAGAGTATTCTCTTCTGCATGGCGTTATCGCTGGAGTGAACCGAAGCATCATCTCAATTACCGCTTTGATTTGTTGGATCTCAATTATGTGTATATGCCTTGGATCTCTTCTACGTTCAAGCGTGATTATCTGGATAATGCGGAAAACAGGAATGCTATCCTGCGTTATAACTACGAGGATATCTTTATCATGAAGACTGGTTTTACTGTCAGTTATACGGATGGCGTAGATGCAGTTAGGGCTAATTTTGAGTCGGCTGGTAATCTGCTGAATGGTGTCTCTAAAGGATTTGGATTTAAAACCAATTCTCAGGGACAACATACTTTGTTTAATATCGCTTATGCGCAGTATGTGAAGTTTGATTTTGATTATACTCATCTGTTCCAGTTTGATAAGCGTAATGCCTTGGCTCTTCATGCTGGTCTGGGAGTTGCTTATCCTTATGGTAATAGCACGGTGCTGCCTTTTGAGAAGCGATATTTCTCAGGTGGCGCCAATTCCGTAAGAGGTTGGAGTGTAAGAGAATTAGGTCCGGGTAAGTTTAAGGGTACAGATGGCCGTATCGATTTTATCAATCAGACGGGTGATGTCAAACTCGACTTAAATGCTGAGTATCGCTCTTCTTTATTCTGGAAATTGCAGGGTGCGCTCTTCATAGATGCAGGTAATATCTGGACGCTCCGCAATTATGCAGAACAGCCAGGTGGCCAATTCAAGTTTACTGAATTCTATAAGCAGATAGCCGCTTCGTACGGTATGGGCCTGAGATTGAACTTTGATTATTTCATCTTGCGATTTGATGTAGGTATGAAAGCTATCAATCCTGCTTATGAATCAGAAAAGGAACATTGGTCTATCATCCATCCAAAGTTGAGCCGTGATTTCGATTTTCACTTTGCAGTAGGTTTGCCTTTCTAAAAAGGGAAGGGCAAACCTATTTTTGTAAGGTAGGTAACTGCTTGAGTTCTACTTTCCATTTGCCATTATGAATAGTCATAGGTAATGTGAACTTCGACTGTTTGATGAGGCGGGCTTCTTTACCGATTGTATCCATTTGGAGGAAATTGGTTATTTCCAGATTGACGGTAGCTGTTACTTCATCTTCATTGAAGTCTATGTCTCCAATTTCAATTTGAGCATCTTCGTTTTTTGCTTTCAGTAGCTCTATGTCAGCTTGGTGTACGTTGCTTGCAGCATAGCGTAACCAAACCTTTGATTCGGGCGTGCAAAACCTGGCTGCTTTTTCAAAATGCCAATTATAATAGTAGGTAGCGAAGGAATCAATGTCTGCTTTCAGTTGTTCTTCGCTTCCTTTATGTGGCTGGCAACTCATGAGTGACAAAAAACCGAATAAACTTCCGCATACCATGGTGGGAAGTATGGAATATAAGTGTTTTTTTATGTATGTAATTACATTTCTTGCCATAAAACTGATGTTTAAATCTTATTAATTTGCTAAAAATTGCTACAAAGGTACTAAAAAACTTTGTAATATGAGTTTTTTTTGCTAATTTTGCATGAAAATATAATTTAAAATGCTGAGATTTATTTCCTTCGGCAGTGGAAGTAGTGGTAATTGCTACTATCTTTACACTGAGACGGATTCTATATTGATAGATGTAGGTGTCGGATTGAGAAGCTTAAAAAAGCATTTTCATAATTATGGCATGCAGTTTGAGGATATTCATCATATCCTTATCACTCATGATCATGCAGACCATGTTAAGTCTGTGGGAAGTTTGAGTAATGATTTTCATCTACCGGTATATACAACCCGTAAAGTTCACATGGGGATAGAGAGGAATTATTGTGTTCGCAAGAAGATCGTTCCGCAAAATGTCCATGTCATAGAAAAAGGGATTCCTTTTACTCTGGGAGAGTTTAAGGTTACACCATTTGGAGTTCCTCATGATAGTACCGATAATGTGGGCTATTTTGTGGAACAGGGTGGTGTATGCTTCTGTCTGCTTACTGATGTCGGACATATTACAGAAGAAATGCACGAATTCATAGGTCGTGCTAATTATCTGGTAATAGAAGCAAACCATAGTGTTGAAATGTTGTTGCAGGGTAATTATCCTCAATATTTGAAAGATCGTATTCTGGGTCCTAACGGACATCTGAGTAATGATGCTTGTGGAAAGGCACTTGCTGAATATGCAACTTCTAATCTCCGACATGTTTGGCTCTGTCATCTTAGTGAAGAAAACAATCATCCGGAATTGGCACGAAAGACTGTTGAACAAGTTTTGAGAAGTTATGGCATCGTGGCAGGAAAGGATTTTGGTTTGGAAGTGCTGAAACGTAAAACTCCGAGTGAAATCTATAAGTTATTATAATATGTATGTAGAAGGGGGGTGTATTAAGCTGTTAATTTTGCTTGATACACCCCCTTTGTTAGAATTATCTGTTGTTGCATTACCTGCAAAACAAGAATCTATTTCTTTTCTTCTTTCTGTTTGTTTAGCTTTTTGATGACAGAGTAAGCATCATAAAGACCTAATTCTCCAGCTTTAGACAAATCTTGGATGGCAGTAGCCTTATTGCCTGTTTTTGAACGTGCTATACCTCTATTATAATATGCTTCTGCAAGTTTGTTGTCTATTTTGATAGCCATTGTATAATCATCAATGGCCTTAGATAATTCCTTGCGGTTAGCATGCAGATTTCCTCTATTATAATAAATGTATGCATTATTGTTCTTGCTCAGACGGATTGCATCACTGAAATCTGCTTCTGCAGAATGGATGTTGATGATAGGCTGTCCTTCTGAAACATTGAATTCGTCCATTTCTGTCTGACAAACGGCTCTTTGCCAATATGCTAATGCGTTGGTGTCGTCCAGCTTGATGTATTCTGTGAAATCACTGATGGCTGCCTCAAAGTCACGCAATACGGCATTGGCAACAGCCCTGTGAATCAGAAGTTCCTTCTTTCTTTCGTCATCTTTTGCTACGCTTAATTCTGCCGATAGTTTATCTATCAGCGAGAATATTTTCATAGAGCCGTTCTCGTCCAGTTGTTCCTTGTTGCAAACGATGTAGAGCTTTGTGTCCTTGTTTTGTTTGTTCTGGATATTGAGTTGCTCTACGTCCCTGTCGAATGCCTGTACACCCGTAATATTTTGTGTACTTGGGAAATAACTGATTCTGTACATAGGGAGATAAGCAGTCTCCACCAATCTGTTTTGAATGCGTCCGCGATACTCACTCTTGTATTCGTGCTCGTATTTTGGTTCGTCTTCTACTACAAGGCTTGCAAACTTATTCGGATCAATTTCTGAGCGCTTACGTATTTCTTTCTTGGTCTTGGAACTCCATCTCGGTTGTATTCCCAGATGTTTGTTCATCTGTGCTTTGAGTATGCGGAATTCGTCAAGCTCCGCCTTGTTTGTCATGCCAAGTCGTCTGTAACAGTTGGCGCGATAGGAGAGCCCTGTCCAGAAATTAGGAAATTGATTGATTACCGTTGTAAAGTCACGGATGGCTGCACGGAGATTTCCTGTTTTCTCATGCAGGAGCGCACGGTTGAAAATCGCCATGAAATTTTGTGGCTCCATCTTGATGACGAAGTCAAAGTCGGAGATAGCTCTGTTATCGTCTCCCAGTTGTACACGCATCAGACCACGGTTGTAGTGTGCGAGAAAATTATTCGGATCCAGGTCCAGTGCATTATCATAATCGCTCATAGCTCCCCTTAGATTGTTGAGGTTGATACGAGCCAGGGCCCTATTGATATAGTTGTTTACATTGTTAGGCTTGAAATGCAAAGACTTGGTGAGAGCCTCATCGGCAATGCTCCATTCTTTTCTTGCGAGAGCCATGTAGGCACGTGTGGTCCATGTATCTCCATCGTATGGATTGAGTTCCAGACTTTTATCCAGCCATTTTTCGGCACTTATGGTATCTTTTTTCTGGAGATACACTTCTGCCTTGAGAGAATAAGCATTGGAAAAGTCATGCCACTGCTTGATGATAGAATCAAGTTGTACCAGAGCAGGATCGTATTTCTTGTCCTGCATCAGACAGAGCGCACGGTTGAACCAATAGTTGCGATTTCTCGGTTCAATCTTGATGGCAGAATTGTAATCCTGGATAGCCTCATCATATTTGCTCTGTCTGATACGGCAAATAGCACGTAGGTCATAGATATCATTGATATATGGGTTGAGATGCAATGCTTCTGTAGCATCGCTCTCAGCACCCGTATAGTCATCGAGGCTAAATTTAGCCACGCTGCGATAATACCATGGTTCATAGAGATATGGCTTGGCGCCGATTGCCAAATTAAAGTATTTGATAGACAAAACATAGTCTTCGTAATACAGAGCACTTCTGCCTGCAGTAATGAGGCGATCTACTCGATATTGCGCAGCAACCGGTGCTATAGACAATGCAAGGAAAGCTATAGCCAAGAATCTCTTTTTGTTCATACTGAATGTATAAATAGAACTAAAACCTATTGAAAATGCTTTTTCGCTGATTAGCGACGAATTTTAGTGCGATAAGCACAGCGGAATTTGCCCTTGATGATGTTTTTAAGTTTACCGGCAATCATGTTTTTGCGTAGAGGTGAAATGCGATCTACAAACATGGTGCCCTCCAGGTGGTCAAATTCATGCTGCATAACTCTTGCCAGATAACCTTCTACCCATTCGTCGTGCTCCTGATACTCTTCATCAAGATATTTCACATGGATACGGGTAGGGCGGGTAACTTTTTCTGAGATGCCAGGGATAGACAGGCAGCCTTCTTCCAAAGACTCTGTCTTGCTTTCCTCGTCGCGCTCGATGATGTGAGCATTGATAAATGCTTTTCTGAAACCTTTGTACTCAGGGAAATCCTCGCTAAGTACATCCAAATCGATAACTACAACACGAATGTCGAGACCAATCTGAGGGGCAGCAAGACCTACTCCGTTGCTTGCGTCAAGAGTTTCATACATGTTGGAAATCAGCTGTTTCAGTTCCGGATAATCCGGAGTAATATCTTCAGCCACTTTTCTTAATACAGGCTGACCATATATATAAATAGGTAAAATCATTTTCTGGATTGCAAAAAATCTTGTAAAATAATGGTGGCGCTAATCTCGTCCACCAGTCCTTTGTTTTCTTTTCTTACTTTCTTCTTAACTCCGCCGTCTATCATTGCTCGATGGGCGAGTACAGAAGTGAATCTTTCATCATAGTACTCAATGGGAATCTCCGGGTGAGCCTTTCGCCATCTGTTGAAGAAATTCTCCACACGCGCCAGATTTTCACTGGGTTGTCCGTTGGGCTGCATCGGCTTGCCGATGACAATGCGCTCCACCTGTTCTTTTTGTATATAGCCTTCGATGAAGGCAAATAGTTCAGATGTAGCAACAGTGGCCAACCCACCTGCAATAATCTGCAATGGGTCGGTCACTGCCAGTCCGGTACGTTTCTTACCGTAATCTATGGATAAGATGCGCATTATTTCTTAAAGAGCAACCAAGCGTCTGGGTACTTGCTGGCACGGAGCTCGTTACGGCTCTTTACGGCACCAGCCTTATCTACGAATGTGGAAGCAACCACACGATACATATTGCGCTCACTGTTGAATACGATTTGTGCGTCATAGCCAGAACTCTTCAATGTGTTGTAGAGACCCTCTGCGTTAGCCTTCAAAGAGAAAGAACCTACTACTACGCTGAAATTCTGGAGACCAGAACCTGCAACGAGTGATACATTCTCCTGACGTACTGATGCATTATCTACTTCTGTATTTGTTGATTCGCTAGGAGTAGTTGTCTCCAATGGAGTAACAACTGGTTCTGTTGTTGCAGGCTGCTGTACTTCCTGAGCCTGGGCTTTCTCGTATGCTTTCTTATACATGCTTTCTTTAGACTTACAACTTGCAAGTGCCAAAACAATGCACAAGCCTAAGCTCAAAACTGATAATTTCTTCATAACTTAATGTTTTTATTGTTTAACTTATTTGATTTCTTAGTTGTTGAGTAGTGATATAATCACCAACAGTTGACAAATCGTGTCGCTTTCGTTCTGCGAAAATACAAATAATATTGCAAATACAACAAGAAACCTCGCATAAAGTTTGTTAAAACGTGGGTAATACAACACCTTTAAATAAAAATTAAGGAAAAAATCATTGTTTATTGAATTTTATTTAGTACATTTGCAACATAAAGAAGTCATCGGACCATCTTTTAAGGTTAGCCCGTTGATCTCTTGATAACATGTTTAACAATAAAAACTTAGTAATTATGAAAGCATTAGGTTACATTGGAGCTTTCCTCGGCGGTGCAATCGCTGGTTCAGCTTTAGGTTTGATTTTTGCTCCTGAGAAGGGTGAGGATACACGTAGCAAGATTGCTGATGCAGTTGACAATTTCTGCAGCAAGCATAACATCAAACTCAGCAAAAAGGATGTTGATGATTTGGTAGATGACATCAAGGACGCTGCTCCTGAGGTATAATTTATCATGTCTTTTAGAGGACGATAATTTATCATGATGTTTTCTAACGATAAAAATGTAGAAACTATTGGGCAACTTGTTGAAGTGCTCAAACACTATATCGGGCTTCAGACGGAATACGTGAAGCTCGATGTAGTGGATAAAGTAGTACGCTTGCTGACTGCCTTAACTGTTACCGTAGTGTTAGTCGGCTTGCTCATGATTGCCCTTATTTATTTGTCTTTTGCCTTGGCTTATGGCTTGGGTGAACTTATTGGAAATGTTTGGGGATTCTGCATCGTTGCGGCTATATACCTATTTATATTAGTGGTATTCATTATATTCCGCCATCAATGGATAGAACGTCCTTTGGTGAAATTCCTTGCAGGTATTCTTATGCAAAAATAATGATAAGATGATGAATCAAGATAATTCTAATCCGACGCAATATAGTTCATTGACAGAAATCCGTTTGCGAAAAGAATTGTTGCAAAAGGATATCGAGGCTGATGATGCAAGAATCAAGGCTTTGTGGAAATCATTATTTTCAAAGCCTGATGCTTTATCCAAGAACGCAAGCCCAAGCAAAAGGATGCAGAGTCTGTTTTCCATCGGTGTTAGTGCATTCGATGGGGCTTTGTTGGCTTGGAAACTCTATAGAAAATTCAAGAAAACATAAAAAAAGGGTCACCGCTGTGACCCATACCTTGTTAACCTTAAATCTAATACTATGAAAAACACACGTACAAAAATAGTTATTATATTCGAAATAGCAATGGATTTTTATGAAAATCTGTTTATTTATAACATACTTTAATACTCGCGTGCTTGTACTTAAATAAAATTAAGGCTAAATACTGATACTATAAGCATCAAGCATTTAGCCTTTATCTTGTTGAATTTATGCCGAAAAAGTTGTGTGATAACTTCAGCTAACCTTTGTCTTACGTTTAGATTCTTATTACCTGTTTTACTCCCTTTACTGCACTCAGTTTCTTGATGAGTGTTTCGGTCTTTGTAGCATCATCTATCATGACGGTTACATTACCAGAGAAGAGTCCATCCTTGGATGAGATGTTGATACCACGCATCACGAGTTTATCTTCTTTAGAAATGATATTGGTAATGTTGCTGACAATACCGATGTCATCATTTCCGATAATTCGCAGAGTAATGGCATATTTGGAAGTACCTTTTCCGCTCCAGCGGGCTCTTACGATGCGGTAACCGAAACGTCTGCGCAATTCGCGGGCATTTGGACAGTCGGTACGGTGAATCTTGATACCCTTGTTGATGGTTACGAAACCAAAAATCGGATCACCATAGATAGGGTGACAACAATGAGCAAGTTCGAAATCTATACCTTTGAGATTTTCGTCTATAGTAAGCACGTCGTCGCTTTGTTTCACCAGTTCCTCTGTTGGATTTTCGTATTCGAAGTTGGCTGCGCTTTCTGCAGGTCTGGTAGCGTTGGACAAGTTGAGCTCGTGGTCACGTTCTGCCACGTATCTGTCGATAACACTATTGACATCCAGTTTTTCTTCTGCTATATCTTTATAGAAATCCGAGTTCTCTTTGTAGCCCATCTTCTTGATGATACGCGCCATCGTACTCTCATCAATATCGATTTTGCGGTTTTTAAATCGTCGCTCGATGAGTTCCTTGGCAAGGAGGCCATCCTTCTTCTGGGTTTCCTTGAGGGCGAGTCTGATTTTTGCTTTTGCCTTCGAGGTCTGTACGATATTCAACCATTCTTGTCTTGGCTTTTGATTGCTCTGGGTGAGAATCTCAATCTGGTCGCCGGAATGGAGCTCTTGTCTGAAGCTTACGGCCCTTCCGTTGATTTTACCTCCCACGCAGTTGTTGCCAATACGCGAGTGGATATAGTAGGCGAAATCAAGCACAGTGGCACCTTTCGGGAAGTTGAGCAGATCACCCTTCGGGGTAAATACATACACCTCATCTTCCTTCAGATCTGTGGTGAACTGGTCCATCAATTGCAGATCGTCATTGTTCTCCAGCGCACTTCGGATATTGGCAAGCCATTCGTCAATGCCGCCTTCTCCCTGTTTGATACCTTTATAGCGCCAGTGGGCAGCCAGGCCATGCTCGGCGATATCGTCCATACGTTCTGTTCTGATTTGTACTTCCACCCATTTCTTTTCCGGACCCAGTACGGTGGTGTGCAAACTTTCATATCCATTACTCTTAGGTACGGATAACCAGTCGCGCATACGCTTCGGATTAGGCTGATACATGTCCGTGATGATGGCGAACACTTGCCAGCATTGTTTGTATTCCATTTCACGAGGCACATCAAGGATGATTCTGATGGCAAACAGGTCATATACACCTTCAAATCCGCATCCCTGCTTTTTCATTTTCTGCCAGATGGAATGGATGCTCTTTGTTCGTCCCTTCATGTGATATTTCAGTCCAGCTTCATTCAACTTTTCCTGAATAGGTTTGATAAAACGAGCGATATAAGCATCTCGGGATGCTTTTGTGGCATTCAATTTCTCCTTTATTAAATAATAGGCATCATGCTCCAGATACTTCAGACTGAGATCTTCCAGTTCGCTCTTCAGTTTATAGAGACCCAATTTGTGGGCGAGTGGGGCATAGAGGTAACTGGCTTCCTCGCTGACTTCCTTTTTAGCCTCTTCCTGCTTCGTGTCTCTTATCTGTCGCATCACATTCACGCGGTCTGCTATCATGATGAGGATCACACGCATGTCTTCAGAAAACGAGATGAGCAGATTTCTGAAATTCTCGCTTTCTATGATAGGATTTCGTTTGTACAGATCGTGAATGCGGAGCAGACCGCCGCAAATGGTGCGGGACGGAAATCGGTGTCAAAGGTCATTCCGTTATCA
>OQWE01000311.1_pt1 | contig 16864 bp, 10 predicted proteins | sample 1691591 | NCBI WGS metagenome assembly OQWE01 (sample SAMN03418265, study PRJEB22391) | human gut metagenome | biome: human-gut; feature: organic feature; material: feces | host: Homo sapiens | place: Tanzania | collected 2013-01
AGGGCGCCTTGCTGATTGCCATTATACCCAGGGCGATGCCCTGGGCTAGGAGCTTCTGGGCCTTCAGCCCGTACTTAAACCACATGCGAAACTTCAGTAATGAGCCCACTTGAAAAAGTCATTTTTGATAATTTCTTCAAATGTAACCATATGATAATCAAATGGCATTTTATAGGGAAAAGAACCAAAAACTACTTTTTAAAGTGGACTCAATAAAAAATGTATCAACCTTGTCAAAGACCGATGGGCTGATACGCTGCGCCACTTACAACATGGCAGGAAACCTATCCCAGCAACCTGGCGATAGAAAACGCAAAAGCCCCAGACCTCAGAACCGGTATCGTTCTGAAATCTGGGGCAAAAGTAGAAAGAATACTCCGTTACGCCTTTTCCGCCGAATGCGCCAAATTGAATTCGGCGGAAACAAGAAAGGGGCAAAACCATCGTCTTGCCCCTCTATATCAATATTTTACAGAGATATAATTATTTTCTTTACGTCAAATGAAGTCTATCATTCGGCGCAAAATTCTATATATTGTGAGACTTTGCGAAATCCTCCACAAAACCCTCTACCTCATAATCTATATTCCCGTCATTGATCTTCTTTCTGATATAATTGCCATACGACTTTTGGGTAACACCCAGTTCCAGATGACAATCATCGTGCAGAAAACGAGTGATGGATGAGCCATTAGGAACACCAGCACTCACATAGCCCTGGTTAGACCAACGCAGGAAAAACGCCACCACACTCTTGTTCAACAAACCATCGGAAGTGGAAAGCTGACTATCTGAAATATGATGCAGCTTGAGATATTTCACAAAAGCATCCGCCATCTTCCCCGTAAGCCCCACATCCTTTTCGCCCTCAGGAGTAGAAAAGAGATTCTCGGCACTTCTTCCCGCAGAAGATGAAGCACACTTCACCTTAACACTCTGTTCAAAAACAACTTCATCGGTATCATTCTTCATTTCAGAAGAATCATCGGAATCCTTATGTTGATGTTCATGACTCTCATAATAGTTCTCTATATAGGTTACGGAACCTGCAAAATGGAAATTTCTACTCATCAGTATGTGGTTTTGTGTCTTCATCAGAATTCTCGTAATTATTCTCTATATATTTGCTATTAGACTGTACATACACAACATTCTTGTACAAGCAAACACCACCGTTTTTACACAAAAAACGGATAATTCTAAAAAATGATATTCTATCCATATCTTAAGTAGTTTAAAATATTACTAAAACTTGATATGGTCCTCTAATTGGTACGCGGAGGGCTAGACTAGAATAGCCAAGGAGAGCTTCTTAGGGTGGCATCCTCGATGCCGGTAGACAAGTCTTCCCTAGGTAAGTGTATTAGTTCGTTTCATGTTGATTTTTTTAGATAAATGTTATTGTTATTCATTATTTATTTTTAGGCACAAAAAGCTTTTGGTATTTTGCTATATGTGCTTCCAAATTGTTAAGTTGCTTCAAGTCTCTCGCAAAAGTAATCCACTGCGAAAAGGCTTCATTGAAATTCTTCTCAAACAGACTCTTGTCAAACTTCTTACCTTCCGCCGTATGTCGTTTGATCAGTTCATCAACGATTCTATCCCAATTATATAGGATACAGCAGCACCATCTTCTCTGCTGCAAAGGCTGAAGACTTACACTTCTCTTCAGCACTCTGAGCACTGTATCACACTTTATATGCGTGATATTAGAAAACTGATATGCAGATATCTGTTCAGCTTTGCCACCAATAAATGAATTGAGATACAAGATGATGCATTCTTCCTGTATCTTATCAATTCTTTTGTCTAGCTGAGCTAAATTTTCCAGAATCAACCCCCTTCAATGTTCTGCTATATCCAGCATATTAATTGTAAATTTATGTGAATTTACTACTAATAGTTGGAACAGCCAAATGCATTACCCACATAGCAAAAATAGGAGGGTATATTTTTCAGAAACGTTAATACTTGAACAAAAATTAACTACAGAATAACAAAAAAAAGAGAGAAAGTGCGCATTTTTAGCGCTACACTTCCTCTCCTCAACTTTTATGGATGGGTAGGTAATTCTATTACCATTTCCACGGCTATTTCATCACTGCATCATGCAATGCCTGATAGTCCGTAACAACATCATAAATGTAACCATTCTCGCTGATGGCTGCAAAATGCTTTTTGGCACACGCTATCTTGTTTTTCTCGATGCCACGTAAATGTGACCCCTGGAGATCATTACCCTTGGTTTCTGCCACAAAATAAACATGCTTCACGCTGCCTTCACGAAATGCCACAGCCCAGTCGGGATTGTATTTGCCCATAGGCGTATTGATGTAGAAACCACGAGGCAGTTTGGTATAAACCACCACGTCATTCTCCCGTTCCAATGACTCGGCAAAGTTTTTCTCTACACCCATGCTGTCGAGCACTACGAGATCGTAGAGCGACTTCTTTGACTCTATGGCATTGATGCCCAACTTGCCTCGCAGAGCATCCACCGTAAAGATGTCGGTAGAGAACTCATCATTCAACTTCTCATACTTGATGCACTGGATAACAGCAGAAGCCTTGCAGTCGTTGATAATCAGACCGGTCTTGATGATAAATTCCTCAGGATTCATCTTGAACATGCTGAATGTTTCAGGCTTGATACCCTTCAGAATTTCCACGATGGTCTTTCTCGTCAACCCCGTAGCAGTTACCAGCTGACCTATCAGGTCGTATGTCACTTCCTTGCCCACAGCTTCCGTTACATGGATGGTTCGGACATCGCCCTGAGTCATTGCCACACCTGCTTCAAGCGACTCCTTATCTCTGATTCCATCCATCGAACCGCCTTCTACCACGATGCGGATTTCCGTAACCCTCAACTTTTCATCAAGTTCCTCGATGGCTTTCTTCACAAGACCAGAAGTTTCAAAGTTTACCTGATAGTAGGTGCGGCGGTTGATGCGCTTCCAGAGATTCTGGAACTCCTTCTTGGCAAAATTGTCCTTCTGCAACTTGGCAAGCTTAGGCTTTCTACCATTCTCCGGTCTTACAGCCGCAGGATCAAAGACGGTATCAAGGGCTGCAATAATGCCCTCCCTCCAATCATTAGCCTTACCGAAGTCGAGCCTGTCATTGCGCTTATCCTCAAAATACTGAGCAGTCAAAGCACCGTTATCATCCACATAATCTTTACGGATGAGGGCATTATAGATAGCTCTTGCCTGATTGACGTCAAACTTGCTATTGGTTCCATCTGCCATTGTATAAGACCTGCCCTCGAAAAGGTTGGCTGTGATGGTGATTGGTCGGTCGGCACAGGCTTCTGCCATTTCCGTCTGCAGTTTCTTGGCAAAATCATCATAGCTCTCGCTGGCTATCACCGTGAGGATGTTGGTATCAAACACATGAACACCCAGTACATCCACATCCTGGCGTTCACCCTTCTGGTTCACGCAAAGACGCATACCTCGACCCACTTCCTGGCGCTTCTTGGTTTCGTTGTCCGAGTTCTTTAAGGTACAGATCTGGAACACGTTTGGGTTGTCCCAACCTTCCTTCAGGGCGGAGTGCGAGAAAATGAAGCGTACTGGCTCGTTCAGCGAAAGCAGACGTTCCTTATCCTTCATAATCAGGTCGAAGGCACGCTCTTCGTTCTCTCCCTGCTTTTCCTTCGATTCCACCGCCTTGCCCTTCTTATCCATGGAGAAGTAGCCCTGATGCACCTTGGATGCCGCATTGCGAGGGTCTGAAAGATAGCGCAGATAGGCTTCATCCGTAAACGATGGCAGCATTTCTGAAAGCACTCGGTTATATTCTTCCTCAAACATCTTGGCAAACTTACCCTTGCTATCCTCGCCTTCATAGAGACGGTAACTGTCCACATGGTCGATGAAGAACAGACTGAGCACCTTGATATGCTGACCATACAGCTGGCGCTCACGCTCCAGATGGGTGCGGATGGTTTCACGAATCTGAATACGACGGATATAGTCTTCGTTCACACTGCCCACGGCATCGCCTTCATGCAGAGTCAGACCGTTGAGGAAGCGGACGAAGCCCTGCCTTCCGTCTATGCGTTCTACGATGAAGTTGTTGTCATATTCTGCAAGTCCGCCACTCTGCTCCTTCAGGTTGAATCGCTCATCCACGAGTCGGCCAACCTGCTTCGTACCAGTCTGCGTCTTGATATCAAAGCTGATGCGAGCCTGCGGATTGCCCTTGCCGATGACGATTTCCTCCAGATAGACGTAGCCGTTGGTGGCGGTACTGCCTATCTGTCTGATACCCTTCACCTCAATCTTCTTCACCAGTTTCTGGTTGTAGGCATCGATGGCATCCAGCTTATACACCATATTATATATATCACCCTTACGGTGGGTGGCGCTATACAGAAGGGTAAAGAGCGGCTTGAACATGGCAATACCCTTACGGGTCTTGTTTTTCTTGTCCACACCCAATACCGACTGAGGTTCATCGATAATCATGATAGGATGGGTCTGTGCAAGCACGTCGATAGGACGGCGGGAACCGAACTCATCACGGCGTTCGAAGATGATGCGGGCAGCCTTATCAGCTTTCTTCAACTTGCCTTTCTCCATCTTATCGGTTGACTTCTCTTCATCCATAGATGCGTTGAATGCCTGGGTATTGATAATCATCACGTGCATGCCGGCATCGCTGGCAAAAGCATCAATCTTGCTGAGCTGCTTGGAGTTATACATAAAGTATTGCATGCGCTTGCCGTATTCCTGAGCAAAATGCTCCTGCATGCTCTCAAAGCTCTTCAATACGCCTTCTCGGATGGCGATGCTTGGCACTATCACCACAAACTTGGTCCAGCCATAGCGGGCATTCAGTTCATACATGGTCTTGATGTAGGTATAGGTTTTACCCGTACCCGTCTCCATTTCGATGGTGAGGGCGGTACCTACGCCTTGCAGCTGCTGCAGCTGTTCTACAGGTTTCAGACCTTGCTCTGTCTGTATGGCTCTTACATTCTCGCAGACGGCTTCCGGTGCGAGGATGACGTTCTTGTTGCCAAAGCCTTTTACTACAAAGAGGTCTTGATGAACTCCCTGGTCCACGATATGGTCGCTCAGTCCGTCGCTTTTGGGCTGACCTGTAAAGGCATTAGCCACAGCCAGCGCCGCTTCGGTTTGGAAGCGTTGATGTTTATATCTGAGTTTCATAGGCTTAAATCACTCTAATATTCTTCACTACTTCCTGGTCGCTCCAATCCAGTTTCTGCTTGAAGGTTTCGTAGATATTAATCTTGTCGGCATCCTGAGCGAAGCAGCTGTCACGGAAAATGACACGCAAAGGCATCTTGTCTGCCATGGCTTTTACTACGCTTTCTGATACGTTCTCGGCAAAGCAGGCCACCAGGTCACCCTCGTTCACGGTATAGACGGTCTTGCCATCCACCACCTCCTGGGTCATAGGCAGAGAGAGCTGAACGCCCCAGTCGAGCATGCATCCAAAGAGCAGGTCGAGGTCGTTTCTGTCTGCCTTGATATTATTCAGGAACAGATCGAGCTGGTCTTGCTTGAATTCCTTTGGAGAACGCTTTACGTCCTCGTAATTGCCTTCGTCGAGACGGAAAACACGGAAGCCCAAATCTTTTTTAAATTCAGGTGTTTCTTTATTTATTCTATCAATAGTCTTTAATAAACGATACTTAGCCAACTCTGTTAATTTATGAGGTTTACCAATACTATCCAACAATGAAATGCCATTTAGAATAATCTCCTTAGTAACAGAATCTGCACTCTTAAGCATTTCATCAAGATCTTCAGGCAATTGAACCAAGATATATCTTAAATCCGTATTTTTTTCCGAATTATATCTCCATACAGCATCTGCTGTAGTACCTGAACCCGAGAAAAAGTCCATTACAATATCGTCATTTTTACAAACAAAATTAGTCAAATACTTAATCAATGATACAGGCTTCGGATAAGAAAATACATTTTTACCATCCATTAAAGACGTAAGATAAGATGAAGCAGTTTCATTTGTACCAACACCAACACTTGGCTTATCAATTAATGGAGATATTATTTTTTCCTTTATAAAATTTGTAGGACGCTTATACCCTTCACCCTCTCGTATAAAACGAACAGAAAGGTTATCGGTTTTAATAATAAAAGACGTTCCTTTCAAAACTTCTTCATCAAAGAAAGATTGTGTCCACTTAAATTCACCTTCTAGGCGAAAATCAGACGTAGCTTTACCATCTCTGATTTCAATACGATCCAATAAGCTTACTCTATCCTTGCAATAAGGTTCATAAATGCCATCAGGGAAAGCCTTTGTTTTAAAAGTAACTTTATCTTTCGGAAATACTAATACACTCCTTGCATTGCCAGTATTCAATAAAGGCTGATCCCCTCCATCTAACAGTTCTCCATTATATTTAATGCCATTTTTATTTTTCTCATAACAAAGAATATATTCATTTGTTTTTCTCGATTTAACAGCAAGTGAAGGTGGGGTCGCAGTTTTTACCCAAGAAAAAATTTCAACAAAATTATTTTCTCCAAATACTTCATTACAAATACTCTTCAATGTAGAAAACTCTTCAACACCTATTGAGATAAAAATCACTCCATCCTCTTTCAGCAGCGATCTCGCCACCATCAATCTAGAATACATCATAGAGCACCAATCCGAATGAAAACGTCCATTCGAATCTATGTTCTTGATATATTTATTGCCTAATTCATCTACTGAACCCGAAGCCTCAGCATACTCATCAGCAGACATCGCAAAATCATCATGATAAACAAAGTCATTACCAGTATTGTAAGGCGGATCAATATAAATCATCTTTACCTTACCCAGATAAGACTTCTGGAGAAGTTTAAGCACTTCGAGGTTATCACCCTCAATATAAAGGTTTTGGGTGTTGTCCCAATCCACGCTATCCTCCTTTACAGGACGCAGCGTCTTCTTAATAGGCTTCAAAACTTCTGCACGAGCTGCCTGCTTGCCAACCCAGTTGAACTCGTATGCCTCAGGAGCATCTTCCACTGCGTTGTCACCAAGAAGCTGGCGAAGCACGTCAAAATTAACTACTCGTTTTGCCCCCCGTATCAGGGTCGGCTACCTCCGTAAAGCACGAAGGCGCAATCTGATAAAGCGCATCCAGATTCAGCTGCGCTCCATCTGCCGACTGCAATTCCATTCTATTTGGTCTATCCATATTATCTATATTTTATAAATTATTCTTCATTATTTCCATGTTGTGACAAAAAGAAACGCTTTTGCTTTTCTATTTCGCATTGCAACTCCTCTTCTGTAGGCATAAAAGCCATATATTTAGCAGCAAATAGCTGCTCACTTTCATGCAATACAGAATACTTTGCTATAGTTTTATCAGTTTCAGCACAAAGCAAAATACCTATTGTAGGATTATCGTCTTCCCCCTTAACAAGGTCATCGTACATACGAACATACATATCCAATTGTCCTACATCCTGATGAGTCAGCGTGTGTGTCTTGAGTTCAAACAAAACAAAACGCTTAATACGGAAGTTATAGAAGACAAGGTCGATATAATAGTCACCAGTTTCAGTCTTTATATGCTTCTGACGGTCAACAAAAGCAAAGCCTCTTCCAAGCTCTAAAATAAACTGTTGTAGGTTGTCTATTAAAGCCTGTTCTAACTGTGATTCATCGAACTTCGTATCTTTTCTGAATCCCATAAATTCAGCAATCATTGGATTTTTTATGTATTCCAAAGGATCACTATCATTATAAGGAGCAACAGCTTCTGTCATTTTCATATCTGGATTTGCGCGTTGTGCAGCCAGACGACGCTCGAAGTATTGAGACGAAATATTACGATCAAGAGTTGTAGTACTCCACATCTCTTCAGAGGCATTTTTTAGATACCACATTCGTGCTTCCGGATTTACCACAGACAACAGTCGCCTAATATGTGTCCAATTCAAATTGTGTACGAACTCGTACACTTTTGAATAATCAGGAAATAAAATGTAGAATTTGCGATAATGCTGAAGGTTGCGTTTGCTATAGTTGTTTCCAAATATAGGTATCAACTTTTCTGCAAGTTCTGTAATCAAATGTGTACCATATTTAGCACGTTCATCACCATGCTGTTCCTCTTCTACTATTCGCCTGCCAATACCCCAATAAGTGGCTATAGCTGCTTGTCCCGCAGCAGTATAGGCTTGATGTCTCCCCTGCTCTATTATTTTGCGAATATCGTTTAGAACTTCACTATTATTCTTTATATCAGCCATAATATTCTCCTTTTTTTAAAACATCCATTTCTTTTTCCCACTCAGCAACCTTCTTCTTCAACGCCCGAGCCTCGGCGTTCAGAAAAAGAGGCTGCAGCTATTGACACACGAGATCCTTTAGATAATTTGGTCTTCAAATCATCTATCACCCGTTCTGATATGTTGTTTATAACCTTAATCAATTCCATGTTCAATTCGTTGATATTTACAAAGTTACGTTGTTCCTAAGTTCTACTTTATTTATTTTATCCTTCAAAAGTACAACAATATTTTGGAACAAGCAAGAGATTTCTTCAAAAGTTTCAGAAAAAGTTTTTCAGCAGCATGTTGGCAAGCAAATGAAATCACCCGCCAAATCATCTATTCGCATCAATACTTGGTAGTGATTCCACGAAAGAGAGGAAATCCTATTTAAGACAGATTACAACATACTCTATTCTGTGGCTTTTGAATTAAAAGATGACATCAAGCCATGGCGAGACGAAGTTACCGCCCCAGTTCGTGCATATTTTTAAAGGAACTGTCTTTTCGCTTACGGAGAAAAAGTGGCAATATTGCCAAAAAATCTTCGTAAGATATCATCCAGATAGCACTCGATGATATCGAAAATTCAGAACTTAGGGAGCCACTTACTCTCTACAGACACATCAAAGCCAAGATGATAGACGACGACCTGTACTATATCCTTCTTGACGAAGTGCAACTGGTACCCAGATTTGAGGCACTGCCAAAAATCTCAGAAAATACGCAAATCTTTTTAGCGGAAATCTCAGAAAATACGCAAATCTTTTTAGTGGAAATCTTAAAAAATACGCAAATCTTCTATAATATTGTAGTAGTTTTACCAACCTTCTATAGAAAATGGTCTCCTTGCATAAGGATTAACGAGGGGAACGTTATATTCTGCCGCAAATCGCTAAAAAAGCATAATTGCGGCAGAATATAGCATATTATATTTTGCCGCAAACTATATTTTTTGTACTTTTGCGGCAGAATATAATAAGTTTTGAGACTATGATAGTAGGAAGAAAAGAGGAAATTGCAGAATTAAACAAGTTGTATTACAGTGATCGACCAGAGTTTGTCGCCGTATATGGTAGACGACGTGTGGGCAAGACGTTTCTTATCAAGCAGGCACTGAAGGATCGCATTACCTTTCAGCATACAGGGGTTTCGCCAGTTGACCAAGATAGTGACAAAAGTCGGATGAAGGTTCAACTGGAGAGCTTCTATTATGCGCTTCTTAATCAAGGACTTGAAGGATATAAACAACCTAAGTCCTGGATGGAGGCATTCTTCCAGCTGGAACAGTTGTTGCAGCACTTGGATACAGGTGAGCGACAGGTCGTCTTTATAGATGAACTGCCATGGATGGATACGCCTAGGTCTGGCTTTCTTCCTGCTTTCGAGAACTTTTGGAATGGATGGTGCAGTGGCAGAGATAACATCATGCTGATCGTTTGTGGCAGTGCTACCTCATGGATTCTTAGCAATTTGTCGAGAAACAAAGGTGGACTTTATGGCAGATTGACTGCAGAAATCAAACTGTCTCCTTTTACCTTGCGAGAGTGTGAAGAGTATTTTGAGCATACTCAAATCCAAATGAGCCAATATGATATCTTGCAAAGTTATATGGTGTTTGGAGGCATACCTTATTATATAAGCTATTTCCAGAAAGGATTGAGCTTCGAGCAGAATGTGGATAAGATTCTGTTTGGTAGCAAGCCTCGTTTGCGTGATGAGTTCAACCGGCTTTTTGCTGCCATCTTCAATAATCCAGAGGATAGCAAGAAGGTAGTCAGGCTGTTGGCTACTCGTCATGCAGGTTTCACTCGTGAGGAAATCAGTAATGCCACCGGTATTCCTTTGGGTGGTGGACTAACGAATACGCTTGCAGCTTTGGTGGAGAGTGATTTTATTAAGAGATATCATCCTTATGGTAAGGCGAAGAGTGTGGAATGCTATAAGTTGATGGATAATTTCTGCCTCTTTTGGCTGAAATATGTGAAAGCTAATGCATGTGATGCAGGATTTGCCAATGATAACATGACTTCAGACATTCTGAAGGCTTGGCATGGGGTGGCTTTCGAGGAGGTTTGTTGGCAACATATAGAGCAAATCAAGCGTGCTCTTCAGATTGCTGGCGTCAAATCTTCTGTTTCTGCCTGGAGTGTGAAGGGAGATGATGAACAAGAAGGCGTGCAGATTGACTTGTTGATTCTTAGGGATGACAACGTGGTCAATCTATGCGAGATGAAGTTTGCCAGTGCTCCTTATCATATAAGTAAGGATGAAGAAATGCGTTTGCGCCATCGCATAGAGGCATTGAAGAGCACTTTGTCGCCAAAACAGTCTGTTCATCTTACGATGATTACCACTTATGGTGTGGCGTATGGCAAGCATAGTGGAATTGTGCAGAAAGAGGTTACAATGGAGAATTTATTTAAGTGATTTGTGGAACTTTCATTCGGTGATTTGTTGATTTTATTCTCAAACTTGATGCACTGTTTTAGTGCATCAAGAGTGATCACAGCTATCACAATAACAGTTATCACAGTTTTTACGGAGGGGGTATCTGAAGGGAAGGAAAATGTTAAATGTAATTTAACTATATATATATAATATATAATATATATAGTTAGTTCTGGAATGAGAAAAAGAAAAGTGTTTCGAGAAACTGTGATAACTGTTATTGTGATAGCTCTTTGATGGAAAACTATGGTTTGTGATCTGCAAAGCTATGGTTTCTCTTTATCAAAATTATGAGTTAGAATTATTAACGGGATTCGTATTCCGGGACTGCTGAAATCGGGGCTTGTCACACCCTGTTTTTTGGTGGTTCCCTAAAAAAGCCGTATCTTTGCATCGTCAAAAGAAGAAAGGCTGCACTTTGTATATTGCTCTCTGGGCGTGACGAGCTGTATGTAACTTAAATGAGCATGCCAAAGTCGAAATGACTTTGGCATGCTTTTTTTGTTTTTATAATTGAAGGGTAGCTTGTTGTAAGTCTATGGATTCGGCACGGAGCGTACCGTGACCTCGCAAGACGATGATGCACTTGCCGAAGAATGCCTTCCTCTTTGGATCGGTGAAACGCTCCAGGGAGGTCTGATTGCCATTATCCGTGCCCAGAATCTCGGCGGTAGAAGAGAAATAGATCTCGTTCTCGGCATTCGGACAGAGATTGCCATCCTTATCTACTACATTTACTTCTACGAAGGTTGTAGGGGATGATGGGGATTGCAAATCCCCAGGAACGCCTGACGGGGTTTGGACAGCGGACGCAAGGGTGTTCTGATAGGTCTTCTTCAAGACGAGATGATGAGGAGGACCGGCTGTCTTGATGGTCTGGGATGAAATCTCCCTGCCCTGCTTTCTCGCTACAACCTTTACTTCGCCCGGCTCGAAAGTTACTCGCCACATCACGTGGTACTCTGTGCTGTGATCAAAGGCGCCAGCATTGGCGGCACCGGCATGGGCGCCGGCTTTTGCAGAAACGGCATGGGCTTTGCCTTCATTCCCCTCTCCATGCACCTTCTTCTTCCTGATGCCCTGGCTCTTGCCATTGATGAACAGCTCTACCTCATCTGCCAGGTTATAATAGCACCACATATCTATCTGCTGACCCGGAAGCCAGTTCCAGTGAGGGAAGAGATGGAGAACAGGCTTCTTCGTCCACTCACTCTGATACATATAATAGCTGTCCTTAGGAAGACCTGCCAGGTCGATGATGCCAAAATAACTGCTGCGTGCCGGATAGGCATACGGAGTCGGTTCGCCGATATAATCGAAACCAGTCCAGATAAACTGTCCTCCCACGAAATCATTGTGCTTCACCACATCCCAGGTCTCCTCGTGCGTACTGCTCCAGGAGGCATGCATATTGTCATACGCCGAACACTTGAAGGATGGATCGGTATATGGCAGCCACCACTCCACCGGAGCCTTATAGATGCTGTCGCTCGGCATCCGGTAATAACCGCGCGTCTGGAGTGCCGAAACACTCTCGGAGAAGATGAACGGCTTGTTCGGGAAGTTTCTAGGAACATCCTTCACCCACTGATGGTGATAATTGAAGCCGATGACATCGATGGCACCGCTCTTGAAGAGATGGTTCTTAGGGTCAGGCTCGTTGCATCCGGCAGTAACCGGACGGGCGCCCCACGGATCATACTTCTTCACGATATCAGCCAGATGACGGGTGAGAAGAGAATTCACGCTGAGTTCATCGCTATGCGCCAGGGTAGAGGCATCATGACCCGCATTCAGGATGAGATTCGCCTGCTCCAGACTCAAGGTATCGGCAGCGGCATCCGACCACTGTTCGAGCACCTCGTTGCCGATGCTCCACATGATGATGCAAGGATGATTCCTGTCACGCTTCACCAGATCAGAGAGATCACGCTGATGCCATTCATCGAAGAAGCGGGCATAATCACCATTCGACTTCTTGCGGCGCCACATATCAAAGCTCTCGTCCATCACCATGATTCCCATGGAATCACACATATTCAGAAGTTCGGGAGCCGGAGGATTATGACTGCTTCGGATGGCATTCACACCCATATCCCTGAGGATGGTGAGCTTGCGATGAAGCGCATCCTCGTTGAGGGCGGCACCGAGACATCCGAAATCGTGATGCTCGCACACGCCATTGATCTTCATATTCTCGCCATTGAGGAAGAAACCCTTCCGGGCATCAAACCTCACATCACGGAATGCGGTCTGCGTAGTGGCGGTATCCACCACCTTGCCATTCACCACCAGTTCGCTCTTCACGGTATAGAGATAGCCCTTGCCGATAGACCAGAGATGAGGTTTCCTTACCTTGAGCTGCTGGCTCTGGGTGCCCTGGCTCCTTGCCACCACCTTGCCAGCCGCATCGTAGATGGTATTGCGGATGGATAGTTTCATCCTGCTGCCATTGGCGTGGAAATCCACCTTTACCCTGACATCTCCCTTCGGCGTGGTAGCCACATACTGCCCCCACTGCGGGATGTATGCCTTCTTCAGGGTCTTGGTGAGCCACACGTGGCGGTAGATGCCGCAGCCCGAATACCAGCGGCTGTTGGGCTGGTCGCTGTTATCCACCTTCACGGCGATGACGTTATCACCCTTCTTATATATATAAGGTGTAAGATCATACTCGAAGGTGCTGTAGCCGTAAGGACGGGTGCCGAGCTTGTGACCGTTGATATAGACGGTGGAGTTCATATACACGCCATCGAAGGTGATGGTGAAGCGGTCGTACTTCTCGTCTGGCGAAAGAGAGAAGTGCTTGCGATACCATCCGATGCCGCCCGGAAGAGCACCACCGCTGGCTCCCGAAGGATTCGATGGAGAGAAATCGCCCTCTATCGCCCAATCGTGAGGGAGATTCAGGCGGCGCCAATGCCCGTCGGAATACTCCGATTTCTGCATACCGGCACTATCAGTCAAAACGAAAAGCCAGTCTTTATCAAAAGACTGGCGATCGCGGGCGCTCAAAGACTGAGCGCCCAATAGTAGAATTGCTAAAGCAAATATCTTCTTCATATTATTTCAATTTTACAGTCATTGCCTGACCTGCATACTTCACTACCTTGCCCTTAGGCGACTTGGCGAGATTCACGCCCTGCTGCTTCTTCTGATCTACCAGGATGATGTTGAAGCGGCGCTTCTGGAGCATGCCGTCGAAACTACCCTTGCGGGCACCGATGGTAACCTGCTTCAGGGCATCATCATACTTGAAATCAATCACAGCATACTTGCCCTTCTCGTAGTTATAGTTCGTGCCCTCATCCTCGTACAAGGTATAAGAGCCATCCTTGCCGGCATAGACATAGAGGTCGATCAGCTCCGGCTTCTTCTCGTCACTCCACTGCATCTCAGGACCTATCGGAAGGATAGCGCCCTCTGGGATGAAGACAGGAATCTTATCGTATGGCGCATCTGCCACGATGGTCTGACCGCCTGCATGATATGCTCCGGTATAGAAATCGTACCAGCCCTTCTGCTTAGGCAGATAGACTTCACGTGAATACTTCTGATACTCGCCTACCGGACAAGCCATCAGGGCAGAACCGAACATCCACTGGTCCTTGATATCCAACACCTTCTCATCGCCATTGAAATCCATCACCAGTCCACGCATCATGGTGTAATCCTTGAGATGAACCATACCCGCCATACTGTAGAGGTAAGGCATCAGGCGATAACGGAGCTTGTCGTAGGCTACGATGGTCTTGTAGGCAGGATGATCGGCTGGAGCGATGTTCCACACCTCACGCAATGGCCACTGACCGTGGGCACGATAGAGCGGAACGAAACAGCCGAACTGGTTCCAGCGAGCCTGCAACTCACGCCACTCCTTCAAATCGGCATTCTCCTTACCGGTCTTGTCAAACTCCTGCTGGGCTGCTACATAGCGGTTTTCCACACAGAAGCCGCCCTGGTCCATTCCCCAGAAAGGAAGTCCAGCCATGGAATAGTTCAGTCCGGCAGTCATCTGCGCACGCATATCTTCCCAGCGGGTAGCGATGTCGCCCGACCAGGTAGCGGTGCTGTAGCGCTGCTCGCCTGCAAAACCGGAACGGGTCAAGAGGAAGACACGCTGGTTAGGGTTCACGCTGCGCTGACCATTGTAGATGGCATCGGCATTCACGATGCTGTAGGCATTGAAATACTCGGTAGATGTACCCAGGGCAGTAGGACCCGAGAGTGCCTTGCGGTACCACATCGGAGTACAGTCGCGCACATTTGGCTCTGATGCATCCATCCACCAGGCATCGACACCGAACTTATACTTAGAATAGAGATTCTCATCCATCTGTCGCCAGAACATCTTTCTGGCTCCGGCATCGTAGGCATCATAGAAGGAGGCGCGGAAACCGAGCCAGTCGTGGATATCATCCTTGATAGCCTGGTGATACATCCAGCCCTTGGCATCCAGTTCCTTGTAATTCTTTACGGTATCATAGAACTTCGGCCAAACCGAAATCATGAATCTTCCATGCAGGGCGTGTACGCTGTCGAGCATCGCCTGAGGGTTCGGATAGCGAGCCGCCTCAAACTCGTGGCTTCCCCATGAATCCAGCTTCCAGTAGTTCCAGTCCTGTACGATGTTATCCACCGGAATCTTCAGGTCGCGGAACTTCTTCATATTCTCCTCGATATCCTTGCTGCTCTGATAGCGCTCACGGCTCTGCCAGAAACCGAGCACCCACTTAGGATATACCGGAGCCTTGCCGGTAAGGGTGCGGTAGCCCGAGATCACCTCGTCCATATTCTTTCCGGCGATGAAGTAGTAGTCCATATCCGGCGACATCTCGCTCCAGATGCTCAGCTGGTTCTTCTCAGCCTCAGAACGTGGGGCTGCCACACGGAGACCGCAGTAGGAAACATCGCCATCCGGCTGCCATTCGATGCGGATTGGGGTCTTCTTGCCCTTCGGGATAGCAGCTTCAAACTTATAGGAGTTCGGATTCCAGGCGGTACGCCAGCGCTCAGGCACCACCAGCTTGCCATCGATATAGATCTTCATATAGCCGGCATAGTAGAGGATAAACTGATAGAAGCTGTTGGTTGGAGCCTCCACATATCCCTCGTAAACCACCTTGGAGCCATTCAGCGCAAAGCCCTTAGGCAGGTTCTGTATGCCTCCCTTATCAGTCTTGTTGCAGATTTCTGAAGTCTCAGGCATGGCATATTCAAAGTAGATGCTGTCCTCGCCACGTACAATCTTCTGCCCGTTCTTAGCCACGTAGGTACCGGTGAGCTGTCCTTCCTTTCCGTCCTTGTCGTAGAGCTTGAAAGCATGGTTCAGCTGGAGATAATCGTCCGGATTACCCCATCGGCTGTAGGAATAGGAATCCCAGAGGATACCATAGTTCTTGTTGGAGATGACGAAAGGCACGCTCACCTTGGTGTTATACTGGAAGAAATCCTCGTTCTTGCCCTTCATGTTGAGTTCCTCGCTCTGGTGCTGACCGAGACCATAGAAAGCTTCATTGTCTGGCGAATCGAAGAGGGCACGCCACGACCATCCGTGCTTCTGTGCTTCGGGTACCTTGGCGATATCCACACCGATTTCACGGTCGGGCACGGTGAAAGGCTTGAAGGTCTTTCCGCCCTGCGCCACCTCGTTGAGGAGCACCTGACCTTTCAGATCATAGAAAGTAATCTGACCAGTAGCCTCGTTCAATACGGCACGCATGGCAGCGGTGGTGATGATGAGTTCATCGCCCTGCTCCTCTACCTTGTAATTTGCCTTGCCCTTCTGAGGCACGATGATAAGACTCTGCTTGTTGCGGAAGCTCTGCTCGGCAGTAGCCTGCACACGGATGATGCGGTCGTTGACCACCTGGAGGCGGATTTGCGACGGACCATAGTTCTGATGCTGTTTCAACTGTACGGTAAGATAATTACCATTCTGGACAAAATCAGCTGCCTGGGCACCCATAGCGCCCAGAATCAATGCAGCCGAAACTAACAATGTCTTGGTTGGTTTCATTTAGTTTGTTTTTTTAGAGTTTATAAAATTGTTATACTAGTCTATTTCTTCACGAGATTCTTTTCCGAACTTTCACGTATCTTGAGAATCATCGGCACCACCTCCTTGTAGATCT
>OQWE01000313.1_pt1 | contig 16825 bp, 16 predicted proteins | sample 1691591 | NCBI WGS metagenome assembly OQWE01 (sample SAMN03418265, study PRJEB22391) | human gut metagenome | biome: human-gut; feature: organic feature; material: feces | host: Homo sapiens | place: Tanzania | collected 2013-01
AATTGACACTTTGAAACTTTGGAATTGATACTTTGGCTGGACGTGCTGCTCTACATTGCCAATCGGAATGCTGATGGTCATTCGAACATTATTTCAACGTCGAAACGATTCCAGTATCATGTTCGGCAATCTGTTCAGGAGGGATTACTCTGTCGAAGAGCTGTCCGGCGAACGTAGCGTCCATCCGTCTCGTCATACCTCGGAGTGCGGTGGATGAGTTCGAAGAGAGAAGGGTCGAACATCTCGGCCACCGTGTCCTCGAAGTCGTTGCCCAATCTGTAGAGGAAGTCGCGCCGACGCTTCTGTTCGGCACGTTCCGCCCGGAGACGCTCCTGCTCCTCGCGCCTCCTGCGCATGTATGCGCTTATGCCGTCGCGTATGCGTGAGAAGAGTGCCATCGTTCAGTCCCTGAAGATATCCCTGTGGGTTCCCGTGTCGATCGCATAGAGTATGATTTCCTTCGCACGGTTGTTGTACTGGTACACGAGCAGCCAATCGTAGCCGATGTGGCATTCCATGTAGCCCTTCATGTCACCCTTGAGCTTGTGGTTCCTGTAACGGGACGGGAGTGCGTCTCCGTGACGCAGTATGTCGATCACATAGTCCAGGTCGGCCAGATCGTATCCGCGTTCCGCCATGCGCTGCCTGCCTTTGAGATACCTCGGCTTCTCGACGAGGATGTATCCGACATACGAACCCTTTTGCTCCACATGATTGCCGAGAACCTTGCGTAAAGCATAATGCAAAAGATGAGTTGCCGTATGGTTTGCCTCTGTCGCTTTACGTAATTCGGCATCGACAGTAAGCATGAAAGGTTCTTCCAAATTCTTAGGCAGTTCCTTCACTATATGAAGGGTCAGTTTATTCTCCTTTTTGGTATCCGTTATCTTCGTTCTGCCGCCGGAGTTTTCTATAAAGCCCTTATCCCCCGTCTGACCGCCCATTTCGGCATAAAAAGGTGTGCTGTCGAAAACAAGCTGATAGCAAACCGAATTTTTCATCGTTACTTTCCGATAACGCAAAAGCCGTGCCTCTGTCTGCAAAACATCGTATCCGATAAATTCTCCCAAGCCTTCAAAAGGCACAATCTCCACCCAATCGTCCGTAAGGCTCTTTGCAGCATTACGAGAACGCTCTTTCTGAGCAGCAAGATTACTTTCAAAGCCCTGCATATCCACTTTGTAACCTTTCTCCTGTGCCATCAGTTCTGTCAAGTCCACAGGGAAACCGTAAGTATCAAACAACTCGAAAGCAAAGTCGCCATCTATCGTCTTATTGCTGCTTTGAGAAACATACTTCTCGAACTTCAATATACCGTTTGAGAGAGTTCTAAGGAATGAAAATTCCTCCTCTCGTATTATTTTTTCAATCAACGAACACTGCTCCTTGATTTCCGGATACTGCTCGCCCATTTGCTCTACAAGAATGTCCACCATATCACAAAGGAAAGGCTCGTTAAAGCCGAGGAATGTGTAACCGTAGCGAACGGCTCTTCGCAATATTCTTCGGATTACGTAACCCGCCTTTGCATTCGAGGGCAACTGTCCGTCCGCAATGGCAAAGCAAACCGCTCTTATATGGTCTGCACACACCCGCATGGCAATATCCTTCTCCTCATCTCCCTTGCCGTATTCCACACCGGCTTTTGCAGCAAGGTGTTTAATCATCGGTTGGAATATATCGGTATCATAGTTCGATTGTTTGCCCTGCAAAACCATGCAAAGCCTCTCAAAGCCCATTCCGGTGTCTATATTCTTTTCCTTCAAAGCCGTAAGGCTGCCGTCTGCCAAGCGATTGAACTCCATAAACACCAAGTTCCATATCTCGATCACCAAAGGATTATCCTTATTCACCAAATCCCTGCCGCAAACCTTGACTTTATCTTCCTTGTTTCGCAAATCGACATGAATTTCCGAACATCCGCCGCAAGGACCCGTCTCCCCCATTTCCCAGAAGTTATCTTTCTTGCTTCCGAATATTATTCTGTCTTCCGCAATCCACTGTTTCCAGTACTCGAACGCCTCCATGTCTGCCTTCAAACCCTCTTTCTCATCACCGCCGAACACTGTTACATATATAATGTCCTTATCTATTCCATAGACCTCCGTCAACAGCTCCCAAGCGTACGCAATCGCTTCTCTCTTAAAGTAATCCCCGAAAGACCAATTGCCTAACATTTCAAACATAGTGTGATGGTAGGTATCCCTTCCCACTTCCTCCAAATCATTGTGCTTACCGCTTACTCTCAAACACTTTTGCGAATCGGCAGCCCTGAGATAAGGTTTGGTGGAATTGCCAAGGAAAATATCCTTGAACTGATTCATTCCCGCATTGGTAAACAAGAGCGTAGGGTCATTCTTTACCACTATCGCCGATGAAGGCACAACGGTATGCCCTTTTGAGGCAAAAAAATCCAAAAACTTCTTTCTTACTTCCTTTGAACCAATCATATCAAAGTTTCTTTATTTCTTTAATCACATACAGGCGAAACGGTTCCGCATACCACGCACCCCCACTCCGTCAAGCCTGCAAAGGTACAAAAAAATTCAAAATTCGCAGCCCGTATTCTGCAAAAGCATCACGCCTGCCGCTCCTACACAAAACAAAAGCGATGAAATCCACCCTGCCAAACGGCAAATACGAACTTCATCGCCTCTTATGCAAAACTGCTCTTACCTAAAAGAACAGCGTACAGCCTACTTCCAAATGATTTCTTCCGAACTTCTTCTTCTTCGAGGAAGTGGATAATACGTTATCTACTCTCGACGAAATAACATAATCCACATCATAAATACTGTAATTCACAAAAGTCTTCAAGCGATGTCCGCACATAGAGAACTCCAATCCTGTTCCGAAAGAAAGGAAAGGCTGAAAATCATCCATGGATTCCACACCGTAAACCATCTCGCCCTTTGTTCCCCTGAATGAAGACAAATCCGCACTTATCATCTCCCTCAAACCACCGCCTAAGGAGATGTTCCAAAACGTCTTATCGCAAATTCGCGTACTGTAATTCACCATTATCGGCACTTCCACGGAGTGAAAGACCGCATTATAACGGTCCTCCGCAAAAAAATCGGGATAATCCGACAAAAATCTTGTATCATCGGCAACCACAAGCTTTACTTCCATATTCATATAAGCATACTTCAAGCCTGCCGAAAGAGAGAAATTCTTGTTGAACCTGTATTCGTATGCAAAATGCAAGGAAAAACGAGACATAGCCGTAACATTCGCCGCACTGCGGAACTTCTTGAATGAATTACTTCCGACATCAAACACCCTGTGGTCAAAAGTCAGGTCTCCGCCAAAGCTATTCACCAAATTACAGGTGGAGAAAATATCGGTCGCTGCTCCGAAGCCGAAATTATGCTTCCTGAAATCATCGGAACGTTTCCATTTCATTTGAGCATTAAGCCCACCCAATGCAGTCAAAACCGCAAGCAAAGTAATAATTACTCTTTTCATTGTCTTTCTCTTTTAATTCAAAAATCATTTAACGGCACAAAGATACACACTTTCTACAAAATAAACAAGCGTTAAGAAAAAAAGATTATCAATTCTGCCAAAGATTTGAATACAAGGGCTTTGTGTCCGATATTTTCAAGGAATTATTTCCACTTATTCGCCATTAACCTTTTCGGAAATGAGTTTCTCGAATTTCTTTTCGGTGCAAAGACTCAAATCCGTACCGACAAATTTACCGTCCATGAATAAAGAAAATATTGTATTGGGACTTGGTGCCATGCGTGCCTGCTCCCTTGTTTCCAATTTGATGATTTCCAAAGGCACGGCATGCTTTCGAGCAAGGTCTTTCAATTCTTTGTTTACGTAATAATCCGTAAACGGACAACGTGAGGAGTAATAAGCCGTCAAACCCTTCCTTTCGCCGCAATATCCTTCCGTAACACATGGCAGGAAAGCAGGATTTGGTGCAGTTTCATCGAATTTCATGACAATCAAAGCAAAGCCGTAAGACAGTTTTTCCACAAGCTTGAAACCATGTGCCAACAACCATTTCGTATCACTCATGAAAGGCAGCTTCTTTGTGCCTGCCACGGACACCAAACCTCTTTTTCCCTGACGCTTTGCGTCCTCTATGACGGATTGAAGCAAGGCATAGCCATGCCCTTTACCTTTATATTGCCCCGAAACCCAAAAACAATTTATCATTATATAGCCAGGAGCCTCCACGGCAGTCCATGCCTTTTCCGCAGGCACGTATTCGATAAACACCTTGGCTCTCTCGTTCAGTCTTCTGAACACATAACCCTCGCCGAACTCCTTTTTCAACCATTCTTTCTTCGCCTTATAACCCTCTGCACACTTTTTATCTGAGAAAGCACAGCAAATATGCTCCTCATCTATGCTTTCCGCATTCAAATCCATGTATTCCGTATTCATCTTCTTCCTTTCGTTATTTCCAAATCGGTTAATCGTATCAAAAAAAAAGAGGAACTGCTCCCCGCCTGCGTTGTTTGCAGTTTGCGGAAAACAGTCCCGAGTGTATACTTAAATTAAAGCCGTAAAATATTACAGTTCTCCGTCACTTTCTTGCGACGGTTTACTTCACAGGGTGGTCTTTATGGAATTGTTTAACCCTTTCTTCAAACACAGGAATCATTTCATGAGGCACCAAAGACACGCATGCCCTTACACCCTCGGTTCTGGTGCTTCTGCAAATCTTCAAAGAAATTGCACTGATACCGTAATAAGCCAATTCGCTCAACAATTCCTCTCCGCTGTAGCCCGGATAAGAAAAAGTGAAGTAGAAACCATCTGCCACATCTACGTCCAAATCCTTATCATAGACTATTTTGAAACCATTCTCCACCAATGCCTTTTTCATTTGGCTTGCTTTCCTGCCGTAATCCTTCAAAGGCTCGGCAAAATTGTAAGTTCCATCGTTACAAGCCTTGAATATGGCAGTCAAAGCATACTGAGGCGAAAATGCCGTTCCCGAAGTCAAAGCATAGAGTGAGCCGAATATCACAGCACGACCGAAGCTCTCCTGAGTGAAGAACTTCTTCATATATTCGGTTTTAAGCTCAAATAAATCAGGGCTTATTATCATCACTGCGATACGTTGACCTGCATAAGAAAATGCCTTGCTGCCTGAAATCATCAGTATATATTTATCAGCCCATTTTGCAACCGTAGGTTGGAAAGGCGGCACTCCGGGTTTGGAATAATCCTTACGGAAGTCCATTCCGAAATAAGCCAAGTCCTCAATCACTATCACATCGTGCTTGTTTGCCACTTCGGCTATTATCTGCAACTCTTTCTCATTGAAAGAGAACCATGCCGGATTGTTAGGCGAGGAATAAATCATTGCAATCACCTCTCCCGTGGAAAGATATTCCTCCAATTTTGCCCTCAATTTATCGCCACGATAATCGTAAACATCGAAATGCAAGGTCTCTATACCCAATATATTACACTGTTGCTTCTGCACAGGGAAACCAGGGTCGATAAACAAAATCTTATTCTTCTTTGCATCCAAACGAGCCACCGTCATGAAAGCCGCAAAACTCGCCTGCATGCTTCCTACCGTTGGAACACATGAATCCTCAGGCACTTCCACATCAAGGAAGTTCTTCACAAACCTTGCTGTTTCGTGTTTCAATTCCTTGGTTCCGTAAATATCAGGATAGATTGCCGCACAACCGCCCTTCAAAGCCTCAATCTCTGCCTCCACACCTATCTGTACCGCAGGCAATCCGGGAATACCCATCTCCATTCTCACGAATTTCACACCCGTTGCCGCTTCAACATCGTCAATCACCTTTTTCACCTCACGTATAGAGCCGGCTCCGACGCTTTTGATTTTGTTTTTGGCTACGATTTGGTCAACCAAAGCCTTGTCAAATGGTATATTCTGCATAAAAATTACTGTTTTGTTAATACTGAAATACTGTTCTTTTATCCATCTCACCCCTTTTCCGATATGCAAGACTGCCACCCAGCTTACAAACCACACTTTCCCACAAAACCAATCCGCACACAAACACATCGGAACACACACAAAGCCAACCCGCAAAGCGAAGAAATACGCTTTAAGGTTGCAAAGATAACACTTTTTATCGAACAAGCCAAACAAAGCACATATTTTGAAAGCAGAAAAAGCATATTCCTCCGCATCATCGCAACCCATAAGAAAGCAAAGAGCGTTCCAAAAGATTAAAAGGCCGAAAGAAAAAATTAAAACGCCGTTCCGAAAAATTGAAACGGCGTTCTGATTTCGTTATTTTATTTATTTGATTTTCAACTATGCGACACTGCTTGTTTAGAGTGATTGTTCAAAGAGCTTGATTATCTTTTGAGAAAGGTAATATGCGAGTTTGTAACGTGATTCCACCGTCCAGCCTGCTACGTGAGGGGTGAAGACTACATTCTTCATATTAAACAATTCTTGTAATTCGGCAGGCAGTGAGTCCGAGGAGAGTTCGTTGGAAAAGGCTTCAAATTCCAATACGTCCAAACCTGCCCCCAATACTTTGCCGGACTTTATGGTAGAAAGCAAATCGCTTGTTCTGACCACTTTTCCGCGAGAAGTGTTCAGGAGATAGATGTTCTTTCGGAATTTATCAAGGAAATCGGCATTCACCATGAACTTCGTTTCCTCTGTGAGGGGAACATGAAGCGAGAGAACATCGCAACGCTCGAATAATTCTTCCAAAGATACACTTCGGGCGTAGTCATCGGAGAAATCTTTCTTGTATTTGTCATACGCCAATACCGTGCAATCGAAGCCCGAAAGGTGTTTTGCAAAACTCCTTCCCATATTGCCGTAACCGATTATGCCTATCGTCCTGCCCTCTACTTCCAATCCGCGGTTCTCTTCCCTCAACCACAATCCTTTTCTGACCTCTGCATCTGCCGAAACAATCTTGTCGAAGAGGCAAAGCAGCAAGCCCAAAGCGTGTTCGCCCACAGCCGTGCGGTTCCCTTCGGGTGAATTGAGACAAAGCACTCCTTTGCTCTCGGCATAGTCCACATCTATTGCGTCCATTCCCGCTCCCAAACGGGCTATAAAGCGTAAGCGTTTTGCCTTGTCTATAATCTCTTTATCCAATACCAATTTGCTGCGAACCACAACGCCATCGTATTCCTCTATACATCGCAGCACATCTTCTCTTTGGTAATCCGTATGCACATCAAGCTGAAAACCTGCCTGCAAAAGGCTCTTCGGCAAGACTTCATCGGTCTTGTCAAGAATCAATATCCTCTTCCTCATCATTCTTTCCGTATAAGTAGTTTATGAAATCATTATAGTTTCCATTGAATATGTTCATATCCACCTCGGAACGTATTCCCGGAACATCGGCTTTATGTGTGTATTGCCAGAATTTCCATTCCACTGTCTTGGGTTCGTTACACAACTTACACAACCAAAGGTCGTAATCATCGAAATTGCCTTTGATGAAATTCGTATAGGTTTCCACATTGGTGTAAATAATAGGACGGCGTTCGTAATGGCGTTCCATGGTTCGCAAACAGTTGAAGATTTCGCTGATGACCTTGTTCTTTGTCTCCGTATTGTACTTATTGCCGCCGTAAAGCTCGACATCCAACACCGGAGGCAGGTCGTCTTTCGACAATTCGACATTGTTGATGAAGTTATATGCCTGTTCGCGTCCCTCTTTGTTGAAACGGAAAAAATGATACGCCCCCACTATTATGTTATTCTCCTTTGCCAACTTCCAGTTACGCTTGAACTTTTTGTCGATAAAGTTCTCACCCTCCGTGGCTTTGATAAAAGCAAAATAAACCTTGGAATCATAGACCTCTTTCCAGTTTATGTCGCCCTGATGTGAGGCAACATCTATGCCCGTAACCGGAAAACGGTAGTAATCTATCGCCACGCCTCCGCAAGCGTAGTATTTGCGATAGTAATCCATGCCGTAGGAGTACGCAAACCAAGCCGCAATACCGAGAATCAGCCCCAAAAGGGAGAAAATCAGTATTCTCTTCTTTCTTTTCGCTTTTTTCTTACCTGCCATTTATCATGAAAACATCTGCAAGGGATAATGCAGCGGCATATTTGCTTTGTTCTGCCCCTGCCTCCTTGCTTATAAACAAATAAACAGAGTCTCTGCCTATGGCAAAACGACAGTTCGCCAAATCATCAAAACTCAAATCGGCAGCCTTCTCCCCGAATAGACTTTTGAACTCGCCTATACTCTTCTCATCAAGCGGAAAAACTTCTTTGAAACTCAAAGGCTTTGTGCCGTTTGCCTTATAAGTTACGCCGAAATAGGACTTCTCTTCCTTTTTTCCGGCAAACTGCTCCTTGTTTTCCAACAAACAACTTATCAGATTGTTGTCAGTATTGACAAAAACAGTTTTTATGTTCAGTTTATGGAAGTCTCCGGATTTTTTTCCTGCATCTTTCGCACGCTTTACGAAATCCTTGAAAAGCACATCGGCAAACGCATTTATCGGTTTGAGGTTTATTTTCGCTTCCTTACTCTTAGGTACGGGGCAAAGAATGTTTACCTTTATATTATTGGTGGTATCGTTAATTCTCAAGCCGCTTATGGAAACAAATTCCGGCAAATATTCGGGTGCATTCTCGTTGAGCTTCTCCTGCTTGGTCGTAAATCTCTTGTCTTTCTGTGTTTGCTGCTGCTTTTTTCCGCAACTCCAACAAGCGAAAACTGCTACGGTCAAAAATAATATGCAAAAAATTTTCGTTCTTCTCATGTCGTACAAGCTGTTTGGGTTAAACAGTCGGCAAAGTTACTGCTTTTCTACGGAACAACTTCGTTTCGACAATCAAATATCGTATTAACAAACAGGCGAAGAAAAAAACAAAAGATAGAAATGAACATACAATTTTTGGGTGCTGCCAAAGAAGTTACGGGCAGCAAACATTTGATTACCACACCCAAGGGAAGAAAAATCCTTTTGGACTGCGGAATGTATCAAGGCAAGGGCTTGGAAACCGATGCTTTGAACAGGGACTTGGGATTTGAGCCAAGCGAGATTGATTACCTCCTTCTCTCCCACTCCCACATAGATCACTCCGGCTTGATTCCTTATATAGTAAAGAACGGCTTCAAAGGAACCATCTTCACCACCCCTGCAACACGAGACCTCTGTGCAATAATGTTGCAAGACTCGGCAACAATTCAGGAACTCGATACAAAGACATTCAACAAAAAGCGAGCCAGACAAGGGGAAGAACCTGTCGAACCGATATATACGGTACAGGACGCACAGAATGCCATGTCTTTCTTCGTCTCCATTCCTTACGACAAAACCTTCTTCCTTGACGAAGAAACAAGCATAAGATTTACCGACAACGGACACATATTGGGAAGTGCCACAATTCTTTTGACCATAAAAAAAGAGGACGCCTCGGAAGTGAAGATAGCTTTCAGCGGCGATATAGGTCGTTACACCAAGAGGATACTCAAAGCCCCCGAAGCTTTCGAGCAGGCTGATTACGTGATAATGGAAAGCACATACGGCGACAGGGTGCATAAGGATATGAATCAAAGCGAGGAGGAATTGCTTCGGGCCGTCATCGACACTTGTTGCAAGAAGAAAGGCAAGCTCCTCATACCTTCATTTGCCGTGGGCAGGGCTCAGGAAATCATTTTCGCCTTGAATAAACTATGGGAAACGGGAATGCTTCCCAAGATAGACGTTTACGTGGACAGCCCTTTGAGTTTGAACGCCACGAACATCATGAGACTGCACAGCGAGTGCTTTTGCGATGAAATGAAAGAGTTCATGAAAACCGACCCCGACCCTTTCGGCTTCGAGAAACTGCATTACATACAATCCACCGCAGAATCCAAGGAGTTGAACTACACCAAAATTCCTTGTATCATTATATCCGCCTCAGGCATGATGGAAGCCGGCAGAATAAAGCATCATATCGCCAACAATATAGAGAACAATCGCACCACCATTTTAGGTGTCGGATACTGTGCCCCTACTACTTTGGGAGCAAAAATACTAAGAGGCGATAAGTTTGTGTCCATCTTCGGCATCAGATACAGGGTTAAAGCCGAGATAAGGCGTATAGACTCTTATTCGGCACATGCCGACCGCAACGAATTGCTGCGTTATCTCTCCTGTCAGGACAAGACAAAACTCAAAAAGCTTATTCTCGTTCACGGAGAGGAAGAAACCCAGAAGAATTTCGCCCGAACATTGCAGGAAAACGGCTACAAAAATATTTTCATTCCTACAAAAGGCGACAAATTGGAACTATGAACAAAACCATAAACCATATAGGCAAAGCAGTGTCGGCAATGCTGTTTTGCCTTTGTCTCAACACTGCCCTGCTTGCCCAGACATATAACAAGGATACGGACAATCAAAAAGGCTCTTCGGCAACAGACTTCTCATATACGGACAAGGACGGAGAACATACTCTTTATGAACTGATAGAAAACAAAAAAGCCAATGTTCTTGTGCTGTTTCATTCTCCCGATTGCGAAGATTGTGCAAAAGTAAAACGCCGTCTTACCAAAAGCAAAAGCCTTCGCAAAGCAGTGGAAAGCGGAGAGTTGACAGTCCTTTTGGTAGCCGTGGAAACTGATAAGGCAAAATGGGAAGCAACATGCAGCAGCCTGCCGGAAGAATGGGTGAATGCCTATTGCGAAGACTGTACTCCGATAACCAAAAGCTACATTTGGACAGTACCGACTTTCTTTTTGATAGATAAAAACACCATAGTCATAGACAGAGAATTTGAACACAATGAAAAGAATAAGTATAATTAACGGTCCCAATCTTAATCTGCTCGGCAAAAGAGAGCCGGAAATTTACGGTAACAGCACATTCGAGAGTTATTTGGAAGAACTGCAAAAGCGTTATCCCGATGTGGAATTGCGTTATCGGCAAAGCAATGTGGAAGGAAAGATAGTCGATTACCTGCAAGAGGAAGACGGCTGCGACGGTATTATTCTCAATGCAGCAGCCTACACTCACACCTCCATAGCTATTGCAGATGCCGTCAAAGCTATTGGAAGTCCTGTGGTGGAAGTGCATATCAGTAATATCTTTGCCCGAGAACCGGAACGACAACACTCTCTCCTATCGGCAGCCTGCAAAGGCAGCATATCCGGTTTCGGCTTGGAAAGCTACTCCTTGGCAATCGAAGCCCTCATTCGCTAATCCCCGCAAACAATTCCCCATCACACCACCTCTTAATTAAACGCCTCATTACTCAAAGGCTGTTTCAGAAAAACTGAAATGGCGAAAGAATTTCATAGAAGGTCGTTTTGCTCAATTATTCTGCCAAATCTGCCAAGCTTTGTCGGCTTGCAATTTGAGCATACGTAAGCCGTTGGAAGTCGGACAATGTCTTGCGGCGGCTTCTTGCAAAAGTGGTGTTTGAGAAGGGTTGTAAATAAGGTCGAATACGCATTGCGAGGCTTGCAATTTTGCGGTGTTTATGGGTGGCATTTGGTTTTCGTACGGGTGCATGCCCAAAGGTGTGGCATTCACTATGAGTTGATAAGCCGAAAGGGCGGTATCGAGTTCAGCATAGCTTATATGTTCTTTATCATCGAACATTCGTCGGCTTGCAATGCGATAAGAAATGTTATGCTTCTCCAATACCTTGGCTATTGTCTGCGAAACTCCTCCTCTGCCGAGTATGACGGCAGTGCTTATTGCGGAAAGGTCGAAACTCTCTGCCAAAGAGTTTTCAAATCCGTAGAAATCCGTATTGTATCCTCGCAAATGCACTTTGTCATCTTCTCTTATGACTTTGACACAATTCACATTACCGCATAATTCTGCCGAAGTGTCCATGGAATTAAGGTGCGGCAGGAAGGCTTTCTTGTATGGCATGGTTATATTGAAGCCTTTCAGTTCCGGCGTTTCGGCAATATGTTTCAATGCCTCTTCGACAGAGCTTTCTTCCCATAACTCATAATCCGCCTCTATGCCCTCTCGAAAAAATTTCTCTCTGAAATATTTTTGTGAAAAAGAGTGTGCGAGCGGCTTTCCGACCAAGGCGTACAGCTCCACTTTATTTCTTCTTTTTCTTAACTGCTTTGAATATCAGATAAGCCACGAATGCTATACCCAAAACAAGCAGCACATACGATAATTCATGGCTGTATTGGTTTATAAGTTCCTTATTGCCATGACCGACATAGCCGAGAACGGCAAGAATGATATTCCAAACTCCTGCTCCCAAGGCTGTGAAACCGATAAAGTTCAGAAGATTCATGCGGGCAAGTCCCGCCGGTATGGAAATCAGTTGACGAATACCGGGAACAAGTCTTCCGATAAAGGTGGAACTCTTGCCGTGCTTATCGAAGTAGGCTTCGGCTTTTTCTATCTTTTCCTTGCTTAACAGACACATCTTTCCGAGTCTGCTCTCTGCAAATTTGTAAATAATGGGACGTCCCAACCATAAAGCCAGATAGTAATTTATCACTGCTCCTACTATCGCTCCGAGAGTTGCAAAGACGACAACCAAAACGATATTCATATCACTATCCTCTTCCAATGCTTTATATGCGGCAGGAGGAACCACCACCTCCGAGGGAAAAGGTATGAAACTGCTCTCTATCACCATAAGAAGGGAAACCGTTCCATAGTTCATATTATCCATATACCAAGCACTCACACTCTCTACAAGATTGGTTTTCTCTTCCTGTGGTGCTGTTGCCGGCTTGTCTTCATTCGTCTGAGCCGCAAGAGGCATGACACCGAGCAATGCAAGCATTGCCAAAGCCAATGCCTTCTTCATTCCGTTAATCATCTTTTTCTGATTTTTTTGTAAGTTCTTTCAATTTACGAACACAAGCCTTGTCGGCTGAAAGTGAGGGAAGGCGATGTACTATTGCCTCCGCAGTATAACCCCTATACAAAATCATGTCCTCCAAAATCATGTTTATCGTGTTTTGGGAACCGGTAGTAAATTGTAGTGTATCAATCATGGAGCATTCCAATATGAATATATCGATTTCCGACTCGTTATCCGCAGCAGCAAGAGCCTCTGTAACCAACGATATTGCTTCTTCAATCTTACCGTTACGCACCATCTTCTCTGCCCATGAGGCTGCAATATAACATCTGTGCTTTTTGAAAAACTCCGCTGTGTCTTTCTCTTCCTTGTTTTCAAATTGGGTCTTGGCAGCTTCCTCACAGCAATGTTCATATAAGCTTTGATAAATTGCATCTGCCTGCACATGGTCTCCGCAATCGTAGAGTAATTCGGCAAAAGTTATTCTGTGTCCATAGCATTCGGGTTCTTCTTTCAAGGCTTGCATTGCCAACTGTAAGGCTTTGTCCGTTTCGCCCTTGGGAATAAGACAACGTGCCATGAACATGCGTACTTCACTCTTGGAATAGAAATTCTCTCCGTCGCAAACAGGCATTACCTTGTTCATTTCCAAGATTTTCTCACATACAGCAAAGCATTTGTCGTAGTATTCCAAGTATATACCGGTTTCTATATACTCTCTCAAACATGCTTTCCATAATTCCACCAAAGTATTACGTTCTCTTGAGTCCTGCACTCGCTTAGTTTCTGCCTCTATATCGGGGATTAGTTTGTCTATCATGTTCCAAGTTTTCTCCTTATCGAGGCTTCGCATGTAGATTTGAACTACCTTGCGTTTTATATCCAAATTACGAGGGTTTATACACAGGCAATAATCGTATGCTTGTGCAGCCCTGTCATATTCCTTCGCTCTCATATAAAATTCGGCAAGCGTTTCCCAATAATCGCATGAGAAAGGATTCTCCTTGACAAAGTATTCCATTGCCGCAAACACTTCTTTCTTACTTGCGGGGTTACGTCTGCAAAGGTTGGCTGCCACCGTCAAGAGATTATCGGACAATACCGTATCCAAGAAAAGGAAATCACCTGCTCCGTATGCCGAAATATCGTCATCGTAAATATGTTGTTTATCGACCTCCAAGGCTAAGAGAATTAAGTGCTTCGCCTCCTTGAACCTCCTACGGCAGAGTGCTATTTCTGCCATCTTCTCGCAAATGTATTCGTTCTCGAAAGCAATGTTTATTCCATAAAGAAGTTCCATGGCTTCATCGTATCTTTCCATTCGGATAAGCACCTTGGCTTTCTGATAATCGAACAAGGAGATTTCTTCCTTGTCATGGCAACAGGCTTTCTTCTTCGTATTGTTCAAACTCTTATATGCCTTATCGGGATCGGTCTGTGAGAGATATTCTGCCCTGCGAATGGTAATCTCAAGCCTGTTCGGATATGTCATATCTGCCTTATCGAGAGCTGTCTGCAAAAGTATGTTATCCGATTCTTCGGCAAGAAAATAATCTATAATGTCCAACCACTCGTCTATATCGTAAAACATAGACGCTTCATGGTTCTGCACCTTTTTGGCAAAGTCTGCCACAAGGGAAAACAACTCCTGCTCGTAGTCGAAATCGTCTTGTTCGTCGAAATAGTCGCTCATCTGCTTTTTATCTTTGGTTTAGCGTAATTCGACAGGTATCATGGCAACCCTGTACAACTTATTGTTACGGAAAATGACGTAAATATTTCCCATATAGAACCAATGTCTGTTGCTTCCGTCAAAGTTGGTCTCCACATCCCTTTCAGGCTTTCCCCAAGACAAGTCTGCCATATCCATGGTCATGTCTTTTATCAGTTCCTTTTGCAATATGGCTTTATGGAAAGTGGGATAAGTGTCCTTATACTTCAATACCTTGTTACCCTCTGCAAGGCAAAGTTCGAAACTCAAACGATCCCCCAAATTAAAGTCCTCTCCGACATAGAATTTCCTGCCTCTTTGGTTTCTCATCAGCATTTGGAACTTACCATCCTTTACCACGAAATCCAAACAATGGAAAACGTCTCCTTGTTTAATCGTAATAGGTCTTTTCCACCTCAAATCTATCACGGTCAAAGGGAATTTGTCTCCTCTTACAACAAAATCCCTGTCCTTGTAATACTCTCTCGCTCTCTTATAGAACGCCTCTATCACAAAATGGAACTCACCCCTTTCCTTCAAAGTAGGATACTTGTAGTATATAGTGTCTCTTCTGCCTTTCTCCACCAATTTCAAATACACATCTGTAAGATTTTCCGCACTGTGGCACCAATCGGCAACAGTGAAAGTCTTGCCTGCCAAAAGCCTTGCCTTTCCTATCGGATAGTCGGTGAAAGAATACTTGCGGCTGTCGTCATCGTAATTATACAACTTCGTGCCGTTGAACAATCTTGCAATCGTCTCTTCCGTCACCACGGGCAGACTTATCTTGTGTCCGACCAATCGCATAGGCAGATGAGCGTAATTGCTGTTGGTATCGTAATCCACTATCGAGACATCTTCGTTTGAAAACTTATTTCTCGGATATTGGTTCTTATTGGCGTTGAAATAGCTCATCGGAGTGAACGGAAAGTTATAACGGTTGTAGAAGTTCCGGTAATTGTAAAAGATTGTATCCCCACTTGAACCGATAACGAGTTTAAGGAAAGGGTATTGCATATTCTTGAAGTCCCGTTTGTCGTCCTCAGCCTTGTAAATCTTATTGAACGCAAACTGGTCGGCAACATAATCTGCAACCATGAACCACTCGCCCTTTAACTGTTGTATCCTCTCCCACGGCATACGTTTGAGCTTATAATACCTCACCCCTGTTCTATCACCCTTCTCCGCAGAGGCAATGCCGCCTATAAAGAAATAATCCCTCAATGCAGTATCCGAAACGTCCTGCAAATACAATGTCTGCCCCGTCAATGCAAAGGGTTTAACCATGAATTTCAAATGATTGTCATAGTCCGCATAGTCGAAGTCGGGCATATTTTTGTATTGTCTCAACTGTGCAAATACATCGCTGCAAACGCCCGAAACAAAACCCAAAAGCACAAATACTATTATTCTGCCGTATCTCATATTTTTCTCTTTCAAAATTTCATTTGGCAAATGTACGAAGAAATGCTCAATCCGAAAGCAGGAGCAACTTTTTTTTTGCATTTTCGTAAGCATTGGAACAAGTAAACGGATTGGGAGAAGAATTTCGCAGAAGGGCGTTTCAGTAAAATGAAACACCGTAGCATTCCTCCCGATACGACAAAGGAATTCATTTATGCATATAGACATCATTACACTTTTCCCTGATATGTTCACGGAAATATTCTCGCAAAGCATACTGAAACGAGCCAAAGAAAAGGCTTTGTTTACCGTTGGAATACATAACCTTAGAGACTATTCCTTAAATAAGAACAAGAATGTTGACGACTACCCCTATGGCGGAGGAGCCGGCATGGTCATGCAGATTGAACCTGTGGACAACTGCTTAAAGCAACTGCAAGCCGAGAGAAGTTACGACGAAGTGATTTATACCGCACCCGATGGAGAACAATTATCACAAAGCGTTTGCAATGAGTTGGCTTTGAAAGAGAATCTCTGCATCCTCTGCGGACATTACAAAGGAGTAGATGAAAGGATAAGAGAACACCTTGTTACAAGGGAGATTTCCATAGGAGATTACGTACTTAGTGGAGGAGAATTGGCAGCAGCAGTAATCGCAGACAGTGTAGTAAGACTACTGCCCGGAGTTCTGAACGATGAAAGCTCCGCACTGACTGATTCATTTCAACAAGGCTTGGTCTCTCCACCCGTTTACACCCGTCCCGCAGACTATAAAGGCTGGAAAGTACCCGACATACTACTCTCCGGCAATGATAAACTGATAGATAAGTGGCGATTTGAACAATCCTTGGAACGTACACATCAACGTCGTCCCAACCTGCTGAACGATAATGACTTTCAATAATTCATTTATTACTTAACTGGATCTAACAAATCCGATGTACTATATAATACAACAAATAGTATATAAAGATACACCTTATAAA